>Ga0247611_10009038_pt1 | contig 12114 bp, 18 predicted proteins | sample 177DNAGHGhighgp2_FD_192422 | JGI IMG/M metagenome (GOLD analysis project Ga0247611, IMG submission 192422) | Sheep rumen microbial communities from Palmerston North, Manawatu-Wanganui, New Zealand - 1770 DNA GHGhigh gp2 | ecosystem: Host-associated > Mammals > Digestive system > Stomach > Rumen... | reverse complement strand
GGCCGAAACTGTGCCAACAGCAAATACATGCAAGGAGATGCATTCTTCAGTAACAATAATGGCCGTACATGGGAAAGATACGGACGTAACGATTTAAAAGTAGAATACTATCTCGGCCGTTTAACCCCATCCGATTTCGCATTCCAATTAAACATACGCCAAGACTCAACCACTTACGTAACTGGAGACCATTATCTTTACTTAAAACCAATACATACCAATCCATTCAGTAAAGTAATATTATCATGTACCGATAGTGGAGACGCTGCAAGTTATCCAGGTAAATTACAATATCAAGTGTCAAGTGATGGTCGAACATGGTATGACCTGGTTAATCATGAAAGAGCATTCAGTCAGGATAGTGAAGGTAATTATCCAAGAACATTATTCATACGTGTGAAAATGTGGACAACTGATGAAACTAAAAGTCCAGCAATACAATCAATTACAGTCAACTTCACTAATGTGTTACCTAAACAAATGTATGTTCGTACTCATTTCTATTATCCGAAAGTTTCACCTATGCTTGGAGCAAGTCATTGGGGCCGTATTTTTGCACCAGTGAATATTGATCCATCAACTGATTGTAAGATTGAAATCATCCAGGAAAAACAAGTAGTGGACCATTTCCAAATAATCACTGCTGAAGAATTAGATGAATTCACCTGGATTGATGGCTTAGATTTGGATAAAATCACAGATGATGATTTGACTGTAAGATACCAGTATCTTATTGATAATCCAACAGCCTTAGAATTACTCCGTGAACAAAGAGTATATGTCTTGCCATGGGAGGATGAAGATGAAACTGTTCATGGTTTAAGTTTCTGGACATTAGATGAAGAAGAAAATAAAGTTTACACTCCATTCACTTTAAAGAATAGTCCTGCTTATCCAATACTTGAATGTCAAATTCAACCTAGAGGAGATGAGGGAGTATTCAACCCTGGAGAATGGTATGATTACATTGTAGATTATACTAATGACACTATTGTTTTAGCTGAAGACCTTATACTAGAATTACCTGCAGGAAGCATTACATTCACATATAACCCAGTATTCGTACAAGACCTAGTACAATCAGAGGTAGGCAGAGTATACAATAGCACTACAGGTAAATATGTTAATAATCCACTAGTTATTGATTATTTTAAACAGGATTTCATAGTGGAAGATAAAATCCTGGAGACAAGACAAGTACCTTTACGTGTGTCACCAGTAGATCCATTACGTAGTGTAATATTGAATAAGGATACTGACCTTGAAAGGGAATTAATTGAGGATACTGATTTCACAGTAGATTATACTAAAGGATTATTAATATTCGATATCGTTAGTGATGATGATTACTCCACTATATTAAATGCAAACGATACACTTGAAGTGGTATACACTCCAAACCTTGAGGACGTTGGAATTGCTTTGGGTTACACTTGCACACGTGGAGAAAATACGGATAAACAAGTAACTATTAAACAAAACTGGATAGAATACAAGGTGTGATATTTTATGGTTGATTTTAATACAAGAATATTCAGTGAAGATGACGGTAAAATCATCGGAGCAGAAATAACCGTATACAGTGACAGTGGAAATAAAATAGGAAACATTAGTGTAGCCGATGCTGAAACATTAGAGGAAATGCAAGCACAATTAGCAGTAATTGATGAAACATATTTCACCGAAGCAAGATTACAAGCAATACTGGCAAATACTAATGAAAACACTCCAATTAATGCAACAACTTTATCAGGATTCTTATCATCTGATTTTGCAAAAGTTAGTCAATTGTCTAATTATGCCCCATTGAGTCATAACCATACGAAAAATCAGATTACTGATTTATACAATTACCAGATTACTGCAAGTAAATATAATGTGGATATAGATACAGATGTTACCATTACTGTGAAAGTTACAAATCAATTAGGTAATCCTGTAGTAGGGGTTAATGTTCCGGTCCTGAAAGATAATCAAACATGGCAGTCTGGAACAACTGGTGTAAATGGTACTTTTTCATTAACTTATACCGCAGACACATGGGGTTTAGTCATGTTTTCAACAAATACTACCAATACCCAAATTAATGTAACTGGTTGGAGAGTTGTTCAGGATGATGGAATATACTACCTAAAATATAATGAGAAATTGGTATTTGCAAAAATATCATACGATACTTCTGTTAATTGGAATACCACAGTATCTCATCTTGGTGCAGAATGGTTACAAGATAGGGATAGGGGAATTGATTTAAGACCCCCAATGCCGGTTTCAGTTACAACAGGACCTAATAAAAATATTATTTTAACCAACATTGATTATAGGGTAGGATGGTTTACAAATAGTGGAACTGCCACTGGTGGACTATATGCTCATTTCATATATGGTCGAAAAGCATAAGTTTTTCAACAAATACTTCAAGTATACAGATTAGAGTGAAAGGTTGGAAAACCGTTCAAACCACTGCTAGATTTTACTGTTAAATCAAATGGACGAATGGTTAGTATTCGTTGTAATCAACAGAGCAACAGTGGAGAGGTAGGAACCGAATATACTCTTGGAACTATAAGTTGTGGGTCTTTGTTGAATATACAATCATTTTTTTAATAAAATATCTTTTTTTGAGGTAAAAGATCATGACAGAAATAAAATTTAAAACTATTGTAAAAATATCAAAGAAAATTAAAACCCATGTTGAAAAAGAAAAAGAACTTCCTGGAAAAGTAACCGTTGACAATGAAATATACACTATTCAAGATGCAGCATATCTAATCAGTAAAGCAGTTCAAAATCCAGGTAAAAGTGTAACCTCCCTTAAATGTAATCTTGCACCTAAACCATCAGGTGAAAGCGTTGATTTGAAATTAACCAAAACATCATATCAATCACTAGCTAAAAAATTAAGTAATTTCATGTCAAAAAAAGAGAACAGAAGATTACCTAATTATCTTTCAGGTTTTGGTAAAAAAATCAAACAAAGAGTATTCATTTATTCATTCAGTAAAATCATTGTATTTTATGATGAAGAGGGAAGATTACCTAACACCTGTGGATTTAAAACCAGTGAAGTTACTAAAAAAGTAACAAGTACATCTACATCAAATAGTGCAAAAAAGGCAAGTAATAAGAAATATGGTCATGCAACTAAAAGTGGATGTGACAACAGAGGACAAAACAATTCAGTATATTGTGGACCTCATAGTATGCAAGAGGTTATCAGGAATCTTACTGGTAAAGTTATTAAGCAATCAACATTAGCTTCCTGGGCAGGAACCACCAGTAGCGGTACTGACCATCAAGGTTTAGAAACTGCCATCGCAAAAGCATCTAAAAAAACTGGAGTAAAATTAACTTGCAAATGGTATAATTTCTCAGACCTTGGATGGACTAAACTAAATAAAATACTTAAATCATCTGATAAAGATTGTATCATTCATAATCTTTACAGGAATAAATGGGGACATTATGAAGTAGTTAATAGTGTCTCTGGTAGTAATGTGAAAGTACAAAACAGTTTAGGCTCTAGTGGCTGTGGTTCTTGTTATTGTGGATATGTTGAAGATAGATCCACTTCGGAGTTTAGAAGTTACATTAATGGAATTAGTCAAAAATCTGTTTTAGTTGTTAAAAGAGGGTAATTATGATGGATAAAGCAAAAAGATTTCTTAAAATTATTCAAATAAAAAATAAGCAAAGAATTGTTGATAAAAAGTATGAAAAAGAAGGATTATCTGATGAAGTTCTTGAAGCACAAATTGAAGTTAATACTTTAAGACATGAACATGATATTCCTGATGGTAACAATTTTGTTTATGAAGAATACGTACAATAAATTCTTATAAAATAACTCTTTTGTTTTTTACAATGATTTACTTTTGAAGTTAAAGAACATCTAGTTGAAGTAGCAGAGAATGTGAAAATATTGGATGTAAAACTAAAAAAAATTAGAATAAATCAATTTTCCTACGTTAATTTAAATATTTGTTATCCATGTATTTTTTTTATCTTCATATTTTTGAGTAAAAAAAATAAAAGAGTATTTAATAAGGCCCTGGCCAACTTGTGACATTTTGTCATGGGTTGGCCATATTTTTTTTTAAAAAATATTATACTCCTTACCGCTCAAAAATACATTGATTACTATTGTAAATTCTTGATTAATTATTTCATTCTTTTCATTATTGTATATCATTACATTATTCATTGCTGTTCTCTGCTATTATACATGAATATTACTTTCCAAATGCTCTCTCATAAGAGTATTATACTAGTAGTTACCAATATATTAATTGAAGTCACAGTTATTTTAATAAAGGATACTAATCTTTTTTTGGACATTATTCTTTTTTTGTAATTTGGTGATGGTTAACAATAATGTCTTTTTTAGGATGTTTTCCTTTGTAGGGTGAATGATGACTGTGACTTTTTTATATATTCTTTTTTTATAATAGTTTATTCATATTATTATTATGAATGTTGAAGTTTTGAAATGTTTACTTGAGAATGTGCCTGATGATTTTGACGTTATGATCAGGAATGTGAATGTTGAAATTCATGCTGAAGCTGTTGAAATCGATGTTGAAAATAAGAAGATTATTCTCAAATAATTTGTTCGTTTTTATATTTGCGAACATTTATTTTTAGGAGGGTTAAGACCTCCTCTATTTTCAAAGGATAACCTGTTAATAATCACATCTTCTGAAAACTCATTACATTGAGTAATCTCTCTTTTAAAGAGTTGATTATCTAAAATTTATATATCACCTATAACAAAACCATATTATAGGTGATACAACCATGCCCTACGAAGTAACAGATGATATATTCTTTAAAAATTTCATATCCAGCAAACAAAACCTAAGTGAATCAAGTAAAAAAAACTATAAAAAAACATTAAAAAAATTCTGCAAAGCAAACACCACAACATTAGAGGACATAATAACCAACTGCAGAAATCAACAAGATAAAATAATTGAAAAAACCACCCACACAGGAACTGACAACCAAGGTAACCAAATAGTTGAAAAAACAATAACAAAATTCAATCCCAATAATATAGAATCATACATAAAATTATATCTTGACACTTATAATAATTATTGCAAAGGGATAGGTAATAAAAACACAACTATTAACCAAGACTTGCTTTTAATTCGTTCGTTCTTGAAATATTATGACATCACACTGCCCACCTATGAGAAGCTAGAAGATGACACAGCAAAATGGCACTTATTATCAAAAGAAGATTTCAAATTTATAATGCAAGACTCAACCATACTCCATGCCAGTTTGATAAAATTTCTCATAAGCACAGGAATGAGACTCCAGGACGCATTGAGCCTAAGCATAAGAGATTACATGGAAGCGACACAAGAATATCATACCTACACTGATGTAAATGATTTCATTGACAATGCTCCAAATGATATGATAGGGTCCTGGTACTTCAACCCAAATAAAACAAGAAGATATAATATTCAATGCCAAACATTTAATGATCCAGAATCAAATAATCTCATATTACAAAATCTCCGAAAAATCAAAAATGAATATCTACCAAGATTAAACAAACTAAATGGTACCAACCTGGAACTCAATAAAGATGATGCATTATTTGCATCTCAAAAATCAAATTACAAAGGTCACATAACTTCACAATCAATCACTAATCGGTTTGCTTTAAAAAACAAGAAGCTGCAAGAACATCATATCAACATGATAAAACAAGAAATAAAAGATGGGAAAATAAGCAAAGAAGATTATGATAAAGAAGTTGCAAAGATTCCACGTTTTCATGCTCATGCTTGTAGAAAATACTTTGAAACAATGATAGCAAGAAATTGCGGTAATTTAAGATTATGCACATTATTAGAGGGCCATGTTTCACCAGTGGCAACAGATTCAAGTTATATTAAATTAGATTTTATGGAAGTTAAAGAAGCATATATGGCGGCCATTCCTGACCTCAGTTTAGAGAATACTGATGTGAAAGTTTACACTTCTGATGTCCGCAGGGAGATGGAACAAAAGATTAGTTCTCTTGAAAAAGAATTAGAAGAGAAAGAGGAAAAAGTAAGTAATATTGAAAAACGCTTAGCAGGAGTCGATGATATACTCGCAAGACTCGATAAACTAGAACAAAACAAATAAATGGAGGAATTATAATGACTGACCAATTAACAATAAAAGAGCTACATGAAATATTAACTGGATTAATTGAAGAAGGACATGGTGACAAAGAATTCCAATTATACTATGATGGCGAATGTGTTTATACTACCATCTCAAAAGGAAGTCCTGTCAGGATAATTGAAGATGGTGTAAGATTCACAGATTACCACTAAAGTGTTACTTATGTAACACTAAAAAAAAGAGTAAAGTGTTACTTATGTAACACTTATTTTAACTCATTTTCTATTAACTAACAATAGTCATTAACACTTCATAGAAATTTCTATTAAGTATTTATACTCATTAAAAACATAATATTAACAATACAAGATGGAGTGTTTTAAAATGACTTTTGAAGATGAAATAAAAGAATTCACAAAAACAATCCCTTCCAAACTGGAACATATTGATAGTGAAGAGACAAGTAAAATCGCATTAATAACCCCATTTTTAAGACTCATGGGATATGACACAACCAATCCTGCAGAAGTAAAAGCCGAATACACTGCAGATGTTGGAACAAAACAAGGTGAAAAAGTAGACTTTGCAATACTTGAAGATGGAAACCCTATTATTTTTATTGAATGTAAATCTGCAACAAATGAGTTAACTACAGATAATATCTCACAACTGTACAGATATTTCAGCATAACAGACATCCAAATAGGAATCCTCACAAATGGTGTAGAGTATAAATTTTTCACAACTGGTGAAGATAACAACAGAATGGATGAAAAACCATTCTTGGATATTGACTTATTGAATCTCACTAAAAAGGATATGAAAGAACTTGAAAAATTCAAGAAAGTTAACTTTGACATTGATGAAGTTGTTTCCAGAGCGGATAATCTTAAATATCGTAATTTGATAAAGAAAACATTACTCTCTGAGTTTGAAGAACCAACCGATGATTTCATAAAAGCAATTGGACGTCAAGTTTACGATGGAAAACTAACTCCTGGAATCAAAGAAAAATTTGGGAATATCATAAGCATTGCGATTAATGAAATCATAAACGAAAGAGTTAACAAAACATTAGCCAATGCGGTAGCAAGTAATGAAGAAGAGCAGGAAGACAATAATAATATTGAAGCTGAAGGAGAACTCATTTCTGAAGATGGAATAATAACTACTGATATTGAGAAAGAAGGTTATTTCATTGTCAGGTCTATTGCTTCTGAAATTGTTGATCCTGATAAAGTAGCAATTCGTGACAGGAAACATTACTGTAATATTTTGTATGATAACAATCAGCGTTTCCCTATTGTGAGATTTTATTTCAATAATGAAGATCATCTTCGTGTTGAATTCTATGATGAAATCACTCTTACTTCAAATGGAGGTAAGATTGGTGAGAAAGTAGAGATTAACCAAGTTTCTGATTTGTATACTTATAAAAAACGCATTATTAATGTTGTTAAGGAATATTTGAGTGAGTAATTTTTTTACTCATTTTCCTATTTTTCTTTTTTTATTTTTTTGTACAGTTTGATATTTTTTCTTGTTTTTTGTTAAACAGCAAATTTTAAAACACCGATGTTTTATTTTTTAAGGTGAACATTATTATAAAGATTTATAAAATCTCTAAACAATAAGATATTATTATTAAAAGAAAAAGTTTATATATTCATTTAACTAATATATTAATCAAGGGTTTGGTACTGTAAAAATTATTTTTTCCTGGAGGTGCCAAAAAGATAGATCATTAAAAACCATTAGACCATAAGTGTAATTTTGTAATGATAAATTTGATGATTATTCTATGATAGAATTCATGAAAAATCTATTGTAAAACAATAATTTAAATAATTAAAAAAACAGAATAATAAGTGTAGTTCGGAGAGAGGAATGCTCAAACGGTGCTGCAACACCATCGCAAACTTCTCTCACACGTTACTAAAAAAACAAGCTACCGATGAGGATAGTATGATTAGTAGTAACAATTATAGTTTATGTGTTAAATGCTATATAAACTTTTATTATATAGTTCCAGGCGAAATGGAGAGTTTACAAGCCTAGTTATACTGAGGATTATAAACATAATTTAACCACAATTAAAAAAATTATTAAAAAATTTTTACTATTTTTCATACACATACTCTTGAATTAAATTTGTTAAAATTTCAGTAACAGTAATATTTTGCTTTGCAGCCTTAACTTTGAGTTCAGTTTTTAACTCACCATCAATGGAAAATGTTATTGTTTCTTTTGACATTAAATTCACCTATTTGCTTTTTTTTAGTAATATAATACTATATTTATGCTTATTAGTATATATAGTTAATTATAGATACTAATTTAATAATATTAGTATATACTAATATTAGTAAAACTTTATATACTATTAAGATTAAACTAATAATCAAGAAGCAAATTCATAAGCTGCAACTTATGAGTATGACTTCTAAAAATCCGATGAGGTAAAGTAAAATGTATGAAAATGTAAGTAGTGACCAAACTGTCACAAAAGAGGAATATGATATTCTCCGCCAAGAACGAGATGAATATCGCCAAATAGCACTTGAACTGAGAAAATACATCCAAGACATTAGGGGTGACGCCGTATGAGTTTCACCCAAAATTATGGATCAATCCCATCACTACCAGAAGAACCTGACACATCAGAATGTGGCTGTGACTTTGAATGCGGAACAGTAGGATACTGCCTCAAAAAATGCGGTGCCAATTACATCATCAGCAAATTACTCTCAGATAAAGGGTACAAACAACCAAATCTTGATTGGGGTCGTATTGGAATTAGTGAAGATGAAGGTAAAACCATCTACACCACAGTTCCAGGTATTGAAATGTACCGCAGACAGGTACAGAAATTCATAGCAAACATGAAACAATTAGGCTATGACTGCAGCACATACACTCACCCTCTTGGGAAAAGGTATTTGCAAACTGTCATAATCGAAAATGGAATAGATCCAATAACCATTGCATATGAATTCTTAAAATTGGATGTGGTATCATGAACATCAGATTAATCTTAATAACCTTACTTGCATTCTTAGGTTACAATCTTGAACCACAACCAGTAAGGTTACAGAAAAAACTCACCTTACGTGAAAAAATCAATTGCGGGGTATACATTCACAGATATGAACTTTTATTACTCATCACCGTAATGATGATGATTATTTTTGCATTAGTAGTATTCCTGGCAATTGGTTCAGCAACCGAAAGTGGAAACATGTACAATCACATACAGGATGTGGTATAAGATGGCACTTAAATTTAAGGATAGAACCAGTCCTGAAAATAAAAATCGTATACATATTTGTGGATTAACTGGTCATGGTAAATCTACTTTTGCGGATGAATACTGTAAACAAGTTGGTTTAAACCCAATTGTCATAGATATTGACGATACCAACTATGTTACTCCAGCTAATCCTGATGTCTTATTCATAGGTAATGATAGGCAAGTTTTTGATAAGATTTGTAAACTCATCGATGAAATTAATAAAACAGATTATAACACTATCATCTATGATGGATTTGAAAGTAGCATGGATAAAATCACTCCGAAGATGAAAGAACGTAATCCTTTTTGGCATCTGAATGTCAGGAAACAAAGATGTGAAATTATCATGAATAAACTCTTAAATTCTGGTAAACATCTCATATTTATTGGTCAATTAGATTCCAAAATTGTAGATAATCCTGAGGAAAAACCTAGTTACCCTATTAAAACTATGAATAATTGCGTTAATGTGAGTTACTTCTGCTATGTTAATAAAGATGGGGAATTCCTTTATGATATTATGAAAAATCGTTTTGGGAAACAATTAAAAGGATTGAGTATTAATGACCCTATCCCTTTCATCGTTAAACAAAATCAAAGGAACATTATAGCGGAAAAATCTCATGAAAAAGAAACTGAACCTATTGTTTCTAAGAGTCAAATAGATGAGGGTTTTGTAACTGCTGATGAAATTCCTAATGAAAAGTTTGTTGATGATCCAGTTAGAAATCAATGCATTCTAATTAAAGATATGCTTGAAAGGGAAGGAGTTAAAGTTACTAAATCCAGCATGAGAAGTAAGGTAATAAAATTAATCAAAGAGGGAACATTACCAAACGATAATAGACCTAGTTTGATTGAGTATATTGATAAACATTGTCCAGAGGGGTTAAAAGATTAATCTCCTCCATTATTATTTTTTTTGAGGTGAAATTAACATGGCACATTATATTTTGAATGGTTGGTCCTGGAGTATGCCAAGACCTGAAAATGGCCTATTAATGTATCATACATTAAGAGAATCTGAATTTAAACTAATGGCGAAAAATGCCATATCATGTGTATCTCATCCAGCTATAGCTAATATTCTTGATATCCCTTGCAGAACTGAACATATTAAATTAGGAGTAGGAGACACTATATTGGCTGTATATACTAAAGGAGGTAAATTATCTCATGAAGCGAGAACCTTACCTTCACATATTTCATTAGAATATAAGTGTATCAAGATACTGGAGGAAATATGAAGTACCAGGGTAAATGGATTGATTGTTTCCAGTTTGAGAAATATGATGGGAATGAACGTCCACAATGCAAGGGGAAAATATTATTCAAAACCCCTTGCGTTGATTATTTCCTGGATAAAACACAATTCGAGGAATTAAAAAAGAAGATAATGGCAGTGGAATTATGATTACTGAATATCATTGTTGTTATGACTGTGAACATACAATTGAAACTACATGTAATAGGGAAATTAGTTTTGGTTGTACACATCCTAAAGGAGAACCTAATACTAGTGGAGGCCTTTGCAGATGTGACTATTTCAAGGAGAAGATAGAATGAATGTGAAGTTACTTGAAAGTAATGATGAAACATTATTCCTGGAAGTCACATCTGACTCCACTCCAGGAGTAACTTATGATGTGATGTATGATAAGGATCATCATTGGTTATGCACTTGCCCACAATACTATTACAGGAAAAAATACTGCAAACACATGGCAATATGTGCAGAATCAATAGGAATAACTGATAAAATGGTTTACGCTGAGGTGGAAACATGACTTGTGGAATTTATGAAATCATAAATAAAAAAAATAACACTTCTTATATTGGACAATCTATTGATATTGAGAAAAGATGGAAAGCTCATTTATATATGAATCCTCTTAATACCAATAATAATTTAAAACCTACATTACAGTTAGCTAATGAAAATCCTGACTTAGTTGATTTTAAGATTCTCAAATCTTTTTGTAAGGATTTGTATACTAAAGAAGAGATGAAATTCATATTAAGTCTTTATGAAAAACATGAAGTAGAATTGAGGGGGGGAGTTGAATCTGATAAAGTTATTAATGTAAATCCGATTCATATCCCAGAAGTTAATCCTTTAATATTAAATAAGTATTCCTTACCAGATTTTGTAAACTATAAGGATGTAGTGAGTAGTTTTGAAAAATGGTGTCAAGAGTATGAATGGCGGAAAAGGAGGGAACCTAATTATAAGGAGTTACATGATGATTTGTTAAATCGTAATATAGAATTATCTGGAAGAATTTCAGAACTTGAAATGGAAAACAGTCCTAAAAAACAAATGTCTAGGGATTATGAATTATTTAAATTAAAGCAAAGAGTCGCACAGTTAGAAGATGAAAAATTTGAACTTGAAGAAAGAGTTGAATTTTGGAAAAATCGTTGCTCTTATTGGAGGGAGATGAATGGGGAGTAAGAAAGTTCCTTATGATGAGGTATTATCTGGTAGAGTCACTGCTAGGGATAAACAACTTATGAAAGAATCTGGGTATCGCTTACGTGATGCAGTGGGATTCTTTTTAACTCATTCTGTTTCCCCAAAGAAAAAATTGTTAGTGGAAAAACATTTAGTTACTGAAAGAATTGAGGAACTCAATGATGAAATTGAGAACTTGAAGTTAGATCTCATTAGTGAAGAGATGAAACTTGAG
>Ga0247611_10009037_pt1 | contig 12116 bp, 12 predicted proteins | sample 177DNAGHGhighgp2_FD_192422 | JGI IMG/M metagenome (GOLD analysis project Ga0247611, IMG submission 192422) | Sheep rumen microbial communities from Palmerston North, Manawatu-Wanganui, New Zealand - 1770 DNA GHGhigh gp2 | ecosystem: Host-associated > Mammals > Digestive system > Stomach > Rumen... | reverse complement strand
AAACTGTATATCAAGCTCATTTTTTCTTGCATATTCAAGTGCTTCATCAAGTGACTTTAATAATTCTTTTTTATCTATTACTAATTCTTTTGATTCACTTTCTTTAGTGTTACCTGTAGGGATTAAGCCTGAACATGTAAAATATTTAACCCCAAGCTTAGACAAAAATTCTATAGTAGATTTATAATCTTTATTTAAGCTACATAAAGGTGTATTAATAGAAACATCAAGTTTAGCTTCTATGGCATTTTTAATGCCTCCTAAAGTTTCTAAATAATGGTTTCCTCCAACTAATTTATTATGTATTTCCATATCGCTTGAATAAAAAGTTATTTGCACATTATCAAGTTCAGCATCATATAATTTCTTACACAAATCTTTATTTAGAAGTATTCCATTAGTATTAAGTCTAGTTATAAACCATTTAGAGTGTTCTATTAATTCAACTAAGTCACTTCTAATAGTAGGTTCTCCACCTGTAAAAGTAATTTGTGGAACTCTTTCTTCTTTTAAAATATCAATTATCTTAAACCAAGATTCAGTGTCTAACTCAGGTTCATTTGATAATTTTTCATTAAATGCATAACAGTGAACACATTTTTGGTTACAGTTATAAACACCATCTTTTTCCATAGTTGAAACCATTAAATCCATTCTAAGAGGTGAATACATATATTTATAGTGATCGTTTAAGCTGTAATTACCAACTTTATCAAATTCAATATGTGGTTTAGTACCTATATTTACAATAGTTTCTAGCATTTCCTTTAAATCAGCTTTTATATCTCCTTCTTTAGCATCAGGATAAAGCTTTTTTATGTTTTTAATTATTTCATCTATTATTTTATCTAATTGTTCGTTATCATAATAACTATAATTATATTCATTATATGTTAATATAAATTCCTTTAATAATACAGCATAAGTTGTAAGTATTGGTAATACTCTAAAACCATTAATAATTACAATCCATGGAATACCATCCTTTATTTTTTTAGGTGGCACTAAATGTATTCTAACTACTCCAGGACCTTTTGGATCAATGGTTGTTTGATATACCATATCTGAATTTTTTAAATAATCCTTTAACGCCATTATCTAACACCTCAGTTATTAATTATATCATATATATAAAATATAGTAAATAATAGGTTAATTAATAGACAAATAAAAACTAGATGTTTAATGTTCATCTAGTCTTAACATTATACTATTCAAATCCATTTTTGAATTAAAGATACATACAATAAATATATAACTATTATTCAAATCATAATAATATATTATCACATAATTATCAACAATCTTTTTTCTTAAATCTTTTCTTACAACAAAATCATTCTCTAAAATAGGGCAACTTTCAGGAAATAGGCATAAGTGATCAATTGATGTAATAATGTTATTATACAAGTCATTAGCTGCTTTTACATTTTGTAATTTATATGAAATATAATCCATTATTTCAATTAAATCATCTAAAGCCTTACTAGAATATTTAACCTTTATTTTAGAATCCATATTTCTCCTTCATTATTTTTATAACATCATCACTATCAACAACATTGCCTTTTTCAACGTCTTTCATTCCTTCTGCAATTTGTTTTGCTTCAAATAACTGCCTCATAAGTTTTTCAAAATATTCTATATCCATTACAACTAATCTTCCATATCCGTTTTTTGTAATAAATACTGGACCATTTTCTTCCTTGCATATTCTTTCAATAGATACAGTATCTTTTAAATCTCTCATTGGGATTATTTGCATAACATCATCTCCTTATGTCTTTATTATATACTAAATTTAGCCACATATCAATTGAATCATTTGTTGAAATAATTAGTTTTAATAGATTGTTTAATTCATATTTTTATATCTTTTAGAATTAGCTCTATAACCTAATGATATTATCATATCTAAATTATTATTCATATTTTCCCCCCTTCTATATCTATATATACGTACGAAGAGTATAAAATCTTGGGTAAAAAATAAAAAAAGTGGAAAAATTCCACTTTTTTTTGTTACTTAATTGGTTTAATATGCCAAATGTTTTCTGCATATTCTCTAATTGCTCTATCAGCAGAGAATACACCAGCTTTAGCAATATTAACAAGTGATTTTTGAGCCCAAGCTCTCTTATCATGATAAGCTTCATCCATCTTCTTATAAGCATCCATGTATGAGTCAAAGTCAGCTAAGCACATATATCTATCACTTACTGGATAGTTATCGATTAAATACTTCTTAATATGACCAAATGATTGACCACAGAATCCATAATCAAGTCTATCAAGTACTTTCTTAATTCTAGGGTTTTTGTTGTACCAATCTTTTGCGAAGTATCCTCTATACCATAAAGCTTCTACTTCATCAGCCTTCATACCAAATAAGAACATATTTTCATCGCCTACGTTATCATGAATTTCAACGTTTGCGCCATCTAGAGTACCTAAAGTTACAGCACCATTAATCATGAACTTCATATTAGATGTACCACTAGCTTCTTTACCTGCTAGAGAAATTTGTTCAGATACATCACTTGCTGGAATTAATACTTCAGCACCACTTACATTATAGTTTTCAAGGAATACTACATTAAGTTTACACTTAATTTGTGGTAAGCGTTGAATATGCATAGAAATATAGTTAATTAATTTAATTACATCTTTAGCAACATAGTATGTTGAAGCTGCTTTTGCACCAAAGATAAATGTTTGTGGTGTTACATCTATATTTGGATTTTCTTCTAAGTCAATAAGTAAAGATACAATCTTTAAAACGTTAAGTAATTGTCTTTTATATTCATGAAGACGTTTAACTTGTACATCAAATCTAGTGTTTGGATCAATTACAATACCTTGAGTCTTATATAAATATTCAGCAAATCTACATTTGTTTTCATATTTAATCTTAGCTAATTGTTTTAAAGTATCGTCATCATCTTTAAACTTTAATAATTTTTCAAGTTGACTAGCATCTTTATAATAACCGTGTCCTATCTTTTCATCTAATAGTTTTGCTAAACCTGGGTTAGATTGATTTAACCATCTTCTATGTGCAATACCATTAGTTACATTAGTAAACTTCTCTGGCCAAATCTTATAATATCCGTTAAATACGCTATTTTTAATGATTTCTGAGTGTAGGGCAGACACACCATTTACATGATGGCTTGCAATTACAGATAAGTTAGCCATTCTAACTTGTCCATCACCAAAGATAAATAATGGTTTTAATTCTTCATCAGTATAACCAAGGCATCTGCATTCATCATGGAATTTATCATCAATTTGATGTAGGATAATAGAAATTCTTGGTAATACTCTTTGAATTAATCCTTCATCCCATTTTTCTAGTGCTTCTGCTAGAATTGTATGGTTAGTATATGCAACGCACTTTTTAACCATTTCCCAAGCTTCATCAAATTCAATTTTATAATCATCCATTAATATTCTCATAAGTTCAGGAATACATAATGCTGGGTGAGTATCATTAATATGAATTGATGCATACTTAGGTAAAGTTTTAATATCACCATAATATTTAATATGATCAGCAATAATATTTTGAATTGATGCTGAAACTAAGAAATATTGTTGTTTAATACGTAAGTTTTTACCTTCATAGTGATTATCTGATGGATATAATATTTTAGCAATTAAATCAGCTTCATTAGCATATTGCATAGCTTTAATGTAATCACCTTGAGAGAATGAATTAATGTTAAAATCAACAACGTTAACACCTCTCCAAAGTCTAAGTGTTGCTACAGCATCACTATCTCCACCTGATGCCATCATATCATAAGGTAGGGCAGTAACTTCTCTATAATCCTTATGGATATAATATTTCTTACCATCTAAGTATTGTTCTTCTACATAACCATCAAATCTTACCTTAAATGTTTTATCATCTCTTTGATTTAGCCATACATCTCCACCTGGTAGCCATACATCAGGAAGCTCTGTTTGCCATCCATCGATGATTTTTTGCTTGAATAAACCGTATTCATATCTAAGAGAAAAACCTGTAGCTGGATAATTTTGGCTAGCTAGACCATCTAAGAAGCATGCAGCAAGTCTTCCTAAACCACCATTACCAAGGGCAGCATCTGGTTCTAATTGATATAAATCATCTAATTTATATCCATATTCTTTAAGTGCAGAAGCCACTTCATCTTGAATACCCATATTATAGATATTATTCTTTAAACTTCTACCCATTAAGAATTCCATACAAAGATAGTAAATTCTTTTGCCTTTCTTTTGTCTAACTAAGCTGTTAAAAGCTTTTTTCTTTAATTTAAGTAAATCATTAATAGTTGTAGCTAAAGCTTTATACATTTGTTCAGCATTAGCTTCATTAGGGTTAATGCCATATAATTTACTTAAATTTTCTTCTAATAAAATTTTTAAAACTTCATTGCCGTTTGTCATTGTTGTACACTCCTATTCTTTGTTTAGCAATTGTTCATATTCATTTATGTATAATTTAGCACTTGCATTCCATGAGAAATCTTTTTCCATAACACGTTTTACAAGTTCAGCCCATTCATCTTTATAATCATTATAAAGACCTGCAGCTTGCTTAATCTTATCTAGCATATGATATGAATTATATTCTTGGAATACAAATCCATTGCCATTATCACCATAATCAATAATTGTATCTTTAAGTCCACCTGTTGATCTAACAATAGGAACTGTTCCATAACGAGATGCAATCATTTGTGAAAGTCCGCATGGCTCCATCTTGCTTGGCATTAAGAAAGCATCACTTCCTGCATAGATTTCTTTTGATAAATCAGTATTAAATGTTATGCAAGCTTTAACTCTTCCTGGATAAGCCCATTCAAAGCCTCTAAATTTATTTTCATAATATTGTTCTCCTGTACCAAGAACAATAAATTGAACTCTTTCTCTCATAATATCATGGAATCTATCAATGATTAAATCAATTCCCTTATGACTAGCTAAACGAGAAATAACTGATATAATACATACATTTGGATCTTCATTTAATCCTAGTTTTCTTTGTAAGTTTTTCTTTACTTCAGCTTTTAATTCTATAGTCTTTAAGTCATAATTTGGCTTAACTACACTATCAGTTTTTGGATTATATTGATTTACATCAATACCATTAATAATACCTCTAAGCTTAAATGCATTTTGGTTAATTATATGATATAAGCCGCATGAATAGAATGGATCTTTTATTTCATTAGCATAAGTTGGGCTAACTGTAGTTACTAAATCACTACATACGATTGCACCTTTAATTAAGTTAATATTTCCATTATATTCAACTAAACTTAAATTATCCATACCAATATCCATTACATTGTAGTTAAAATCTTTACCATATACACCTTGATATTCAATATTATGAATAGTAAATACACTCTTTATATTTGTATAATATTGGTTCTTCTTGTAATAAACATCTAGATAAATATTTACTAGTGCTGTATGCCAATCATTAGAATTAATGATATCAGGATAGAAATCAATAATATCTAATACTTCAAGTACAGCCTTTGAGAAAAACGCAAATCTTTCACCATCATCATAATGTCCATATGGAGATCCATCTCTATAGAAATAATATCTATTATCTATAAAATAATATGTTACTCCATCTTTTACATACTTAAATACACCACAGTATTGCTTATCTCTTGGCATTGGTATATATTTTTGACCAATATATTCAAGTGCCTCACCATATGTATCAATGATTTTCTTATATAAAGGCATAATTACTCTAACATCATAACTCTTATCAGTTGTCATTATTCCTTTAGGAAGACTTCCAGCAACTTCAGCTAAGCCTCCAGTTGTCATAAAACCTTTACACTCTGCAGCTACATATAAAACCTTTTTCTTATTTACAGGTTTTTTTGTTGCTACTTCTTTTACATTTTCCAATTATAACACCCCATTTTTACCTATAAATTCTGGTTTTTCTTTAGTTCCTATAAGTTTTTCTGTATTACATACTCTTACATTCTTATCAGCAATTACACACTCTAAAATAGTATTTCTAGCAACAAATGTATCTTGCATTAAAATACAATCTTTAACAATTGCTCCTTTTTCAATTTTAGTTCCATGGAAAATTATTGAGTTATAAACTTCTCCTTCAATAATACATCCATCAGCGATTAGAGAATTTGCAACCTTAGAGTTTTCACCATAATAAGTTGGTGCAGAGTCTCTAATCTTTGTTAAAATTGGCATACCTGGCTTATTTAGCATTTCTTTTCTAATATATCTATCAAGAAGTGCCATATTTGCATCATAATATGCTTTTAATGTTAACATACTAGCAAAGAATCCTTCATATCCACATCCATAAATTCTTAAAGATTTTAAATGTCTCTTTAATAAATCATTATTAAATGAATTATAGTTTTCATCAATTGCTTTTCTAATTAATGAAACTAATAAAGTTTTCTTTAAATACCATAAATCAATACTAACCTTTTGTGTTCCATCATAATTTTTAACAATATCCATTTCAATGATTCTACCATCATCATCTAATGTGAAAATATTATTATTCATATTAGTTGGAATACTTTTTACTGATTCATGATACATACAAGTAATATCAGCATTATGTTCTTCATGGAACTTAATTATTTTCTTATAATCTATGTTACATAGATTGTAACAGTCAGTCATTATAACATATTCTTCTCTTGAATCTTCAATAAACTTAATAATATTTTTTAGGGCATCAAGTCTTGAAGTATAAGGCTTATTTTGTTGTCCATATGGAGGAATAATAGTTAATCCACCATTTTTTCTTGATAAATCCCAGTCCTTACCAGAACCTACATGGTCCATTAATGATAAGTAATTAGACTTAGTTAAGATACCAACACTACTAACTCCCGCATTTACCATATTAGATAGAGGGAAGTCAATTAATCTATAACGTCCACCAATTGGAAGGGATGCAATAGTTCTTACTTTAGTAACTTCAAATGTTTCATTTGTATGCTGTATGTTTGAAAAAATAATTCCTAAAATTGTTGGCATATTACTTCACATCCTTTTCTACCATAGCACCAGCTTCAACTGTTTGCTCATCATAAACTTTAACGTTTGGTCCAATAACTGTAATTTGACTTTCATCACCAATTATAGCTCCTTCACCAATAAATGTATCTTCAGCTATAATAGCTTTTTCGATTTTAGCATTTGATTCGATAATTGCATTTTCGAAAATGACACTATCTTTTACAATAGCACCTGGTTTAATAGTAACATTACTTGAAATTAAAGAATTAATAACTGTTCCTTGAATGTAACAACCAAGTGTAATTAATGAGTTCTTAACTACTGAGCCTTCACTAATCTTTTGTGGTGGTAGTGGTAAGCTTCTTGAATAAATTTCCCAGTTAGAATCATGAATATCAAGTTTAGGTTTAGCTCCAAGTAAATCCATATTAGCTTCCCATAAACTACTAATAGTTCCAACATCCTTCCAATATCCTCTAAATGGATAAGCATACATTGCTAGACCATCTCTAAGCATATTAGGAATAATATTCTTACCAAAGTCATTTTCACTTTCAGTATCAGCTTCATCTTCTTCTAGATATTTGTATAATGTATTTGCATTAAAAATATAAATACCCATTGATGCATGTGTAGATTTAGGTTGTTTAGGTTTTTCTTCAAACTCATAAATCTTTAAATCATCAGTTGTATTTAATACACCAAAACGTGTAGCTTCTTCTAATGTTACTTCATATGCAGCTATTGTTACATCTGCATTATGTTCCTTATGGTATTGTAACATTTTAGAATAATCCATCTTATAAATATGGTCACCAGATAATACTAAAACATATTCAGGATCATATTGTTTAATAAAATTAATATTTTGATAGATGGCATTTGCTGTACCCTTATACCAGCTTGTTCTTGTTTTACCTTGATATGGTGGAAGTACTCTAACACCACCAAATGTTCTATCTAAATCCCAAGGTTGTCCATTACCGATATATTCATTTAAAAGTAATGGTTGATATTGTGTTAATACACCAACAGTATCAATGTTAGAATTAACACAGTTTGATAGACCAAAGTCTATGATTCTGTATTTTGCTCCAAAGCTTACAGCAGGCTTAGCAACTTTATTAGTTAAGGCATAAAGTCTACTTCCTTGTCCTCCAGCTAGAAGCATAGCTACAACTTCTTTTTTGTTAATCATAAATATCGCCTCCAATATATGTATTATTACATCATTACTATTTTAACATAGTTTTAATTCATTTTTAAGATAAATATATAATATTTATTAGAAAAATTACGTTTTCATTTACTTTCAATTTTCATATTTTCATACATTTCATTGAAATCATGATACACTTTGTCTTTTCTATAACCATTAACTGCATCTAAATTAATATTTTGTAAGCTAGAAAATAAATTAGCTTCAATATCAGGATTTGTTTCTTTTAATTTAGCAATTAACGCTTTAATCTCACTTCTTTTTGAATCCATATGTCCATCTGCGACACCTTCAGTTAATTTACATGCACATTGTAAGAATTTTAAATCAAAAGCATTTTTCCAAATTATAACATCTTTTTCTCTAATCAAATACATCGGTCTAATAAGTTCCATATTTTCAAAATTATCACTTCTTAATTTTGGTGGCATACTTTTAATCTCACATCCATAAAACATTGACATTAAAAGGGTTTCAATAACATCATTAAAATGGTGTCCTAAAGCTATTTTATTGCATCCAAGTTCCTTAGCTTTTGCATATAAGAAACCTCTTCTCATTCTAGCACACATATAGCATGGAGCCCCACCCATTCTATCAACGCATTCAAAAATATCAGAATCTAATATTTTAATAGGGATATTTAATTTTTTTGCATTTTCTTCAATTAATTCTCTATTTTCTTTTTTATAGCCTGGATCCATTACTATATATTCAACTTCAAAATAAAAGTCACCATGTTTTTGTATTTCTTGGAAAAGTTTTGCCATTAAAAAAGAGTCTTTTCCACCACTTATACAGCATGCGATTTTATCATTTGGCTTTATTAAATTATATTCTTTAATTGCTTTTACGAAATTTGCCCAAATTCTTTTACGATATTTTGTAATCAAACTTCTTTCAACTTCTTCATAAAATTCCATAAAATAATCACCTATGATATTTTATCATAAAATTTTTATATTGCATATTATTTTTTATGTGATATAATTTTTATTTGGAAACAGGGGAGCTGGTGTAACTGGCTGAGAGGAAGATTAATCTTCGACCCTATAACCTGATCTAGGTAATGCTAGCGGAGGGAAAATATTTTTATAATACTTATCCCTTCCTTTAATTACGAAAATTTAAGGAGGATTTTTATTTTATGAAAAACTTTAGCGTTAAAGTTTTATGCGAAATAGCTATTTTCGCAGCAATTGGCTTCGTCCTTGATATTTTACAAGGCGGAATTTGGAAAGGTGCCTTTATTAATGGTGGATCTATTGGATTTGCTATGGTACCTGTATTTATCATTAGTTATAGAAGAGGATTAGTTCCTGGAATTCTATGTGGACTACTTCTATCCCTAGTACAAATGATGGGTGGTATTTATGTAATTAATGGTACTACAGGATGGCGTGGTACTGTTGGACCATTCATTCAAATTATGCTTGATTATGTATTAGCTTATACAGTTGTAGGTGTAGCTGGAGCATTCTCAGGTATGTATAAGAAGGGTGATAAGAAAGTACAATTAATTGCTATTATAGTTGGATGTGTTATTGGCGGGCTACTTAAGTATGCATCACATGTTCTATCAGGAGGATTATTCTGGTTAGGTGATGGTTCTTATAAGTTTATGGGTGTAGCAAATAGTAGTTGGTTATATTCATTTGTTTATAACGGAGCATTTAGTATTCCAAATATCATTATTTGTACAATTATAATGGTTATTATTGCAAAGTTCTACTCTCAATTATTAAATCCTGATGATACTACTGGTAGAGCAAAAGAAATTGATGATTTAAATACCGGATATGCGGATAAGGAGGGTATTGAATAATGAAAAAAGGAATATTAATGACATTATTTGGAGCATTCGTCTTTATCTATTATTTAGTTTTAACATTACAATCATATTCAAAATATGATGATGGATGGGGAACTGATATAAGTATGGATATGGATTTAGTTGTAAAAACATTAGTTGGTTTAACACTACTTATTTGTGGAATTGTTGTACTTGTTAAAACTAAAAAGCATCAAGATACATTTAAAACATATAATACTTCTATTATTGTTGTTGGAGCATTAATGAGTATTTATCCACTTGGACTAATGTTTAAAATGATTAATAAATTAGCTAAAGCTACTGATGAAGCAAAAATTGCTGGATATAAGGCAGATATAGTTGATTATTTAATATGGGCTATATTTGGAGCATTCATTCTTGCATATGGAATTATTTGTTATATAGAAAATAAAAAGAAAAATGCGTAAAAAAATAAGTGTTTGGTTAACCTAGAGCCAAACACTTTTTTTATTTTGAAAAATTAAATTGTTTTTTTGATGTTTGCTTTATCTTCAGCATTATAAGTAATAATATCTACATTACATGGTAACATAACCTTAAGTAATCTTTCGATATCATCAATATATACAGTCTTAACTGAATCATCAATTTGATTATAAACTATAGGTGTTGGAATTTTATATCCATAACCTTGAGCCTTAGTGATAAGACGAGTTACCCTTTCTTCAGATTCACATAAAATAGGAACATTGTTAATTGAGCTTAAAGCTAAAATTTCTTTAGTTTTTCCACTACCAGGTTCACCAATAATCATTTTCATAAATATCACTCCTTCAAGTAAAATTGGTTTCACTACTACTATTATACAATAAAGAATATTTTTTTCATAGGCAAAAAAAGAAAAATAAATGTAAAATTTTTGTATGAATTACTAAAAATAATTTTTAATAATTTTTTCTTGCAAAAAAAATAATTTTTATGTATAATATATTTGGAAAGGAAAGTGATCATATGGCAATTGAATGGTTTACATCTAATTCAAAAGATGGAATTGCAACACTTTATGATTCAAATATTACTTTAAATAAAAACACAATAAGAAATATTGAAGATGCATATAGTGTAATGCTAGGTATTGATAGTGACAATCTACAAATCGTAATAAAGCCACTTAATAAGGAAGCTGATCAACGTGGTGATATTCCACCTACCCATAAATATAAGATCACAATAAGATCTAGTTATGGTAGAATAGCAAATAAAGATTTTATGAGGAAAATTGAGAAACTAGGCGGTTTTTCACTTAGTGAGCCAAAGAAATTTGCGACTAGGTATGACGAAGATAATCACTTAGTAATAATCAATTTAAAGGAGGAGTTATAATATGTTTTATGATGTGGGGACATTCCTTGGTATATCCGTATATGCCTGGATTTGGCTTGCAGTTGTAATATTTACATTAGTTATTGAATTTGCAACAACAGAAATTGTATCTATTTGGTTTTTTGTTGGTTCATTAATTTCAATGATACTTGCAATTTGTAAGGTTGATCCAGCAATACAAATAGTAGTCTTTGTAATAGTTTCATTTCTTGCACTTCTTTGTGCTAGACCATTTGTTAAAAAATGGGCTAAAAGAAATGAAATCAAAACAAATGTTGATTCAATAATAGGTAGAATTGCTTTAGTTACTGAAGATATAGTTGATGGAAACAGGGGAGTTGTAAAATTAGATAGCCAAGAATGGAGTGCTATATCTAATGATAATATCAATAAAGGAACTAAAGTAGTTATATTATCTATTGAAGGAAATAAATTAATTGTTAAAGAAAACAAAGCAACAAGTAATAATATTAATTATGAATAAAAAGGAGAGATGAATTATGTTTTATGAACTTGGAACTTTAGGAATTGTTTTAATTATAGTAGGTATTATTGCCTTTATACTTCTACTATTTATTGTATTAAATGTTAAAATGGTTAGGCAAACAGATAAATATATCATTCAAAGATTAGGTGGATATCATGCTACTTGGGGTGTAGGATTACATATGTTAATACCTTTATTGATAG
>Ga0247611_10009036_pt1 | contig 12116 bp, 12 predicted proteins | sample 177DNAGHGhighgp2_FD_192422 | JGI IMG/M metagenome (GOLD analysis project Ga0247611, IMG submission 192422) | Sheep rumen microbial communities from Palmerston North, Manawatu-Wanganui, New Zealand - 1770 DNA GHGhigh gp2 | ecosystem: Host-associated > Mammals > Digestive system > Stomach > Rumen... | reverse complement strand
CATATACTTACGATTATCTCGGCAACAGGACAAGCAAGACGGCAAATGGTGTAACAACAGAGTTCACGACTGATCTGTCTACCGGATACAGCCAGGTACTGAAGGCAACGAAGGGAACGGATATTGTTTACTACACCAGGGGCTTTGAGCTGATCTCAAGAAGAGAAGGAACGAACGCTTCCTACTACCTCTATGATGGAGGTTTATCTGTACGTGCGTTGACCAATGAGAGTGGTGCTATTACTGACACGCTTGTATTTGATGCATTCGGCAATGAGACAGGCAGGACGGGAACGACAGATAACTCTTACGGATTCCAGGGTGAAGAGCATGACAGCACAGGTCTTTACTACCTGAGGGCAAGGTACATGGATCCTTCGACGGGTACATTTACTTCAATGGATACATATTCAGGTTCACTTTCTGATCCTGTAAGTTTGCACAAGTATCTGTTCGCAAACGCTAATCCGGTGATGTATTCGGATCCGAGCGGGCATTTCTCGCTGATAGAAATGGATGCAGTTACAGCTATTAACTATATAATTGATTCTGCTTCGATAAGTGGGATGTTATACATAATTGATGCGCAAATTACCGATCCGAACCATGAATACCATGACTTTTTTGGATATATGGGAGCTATTGGGTTCGGAATGCTATTTGCTGCATTGAGTTTGGCACTGTCTGCAACAGTAATAGGACTACTAATTCTTGCAGTTATTGATACTATCCTTGGAGTGACTGGTGCCATAAAAGGTGTGATTGACATGCTGAATGGTCATCCGATTTATGGCGGATTAGAGATTGCTTCTGGTATACTGTTATCTTGGTTTGGTTGGAAAAACTATGCTAATGCTCGGGGTGCCGCTAATGCTGTTCGTAACGCGGGGGATAGAGGTAAAGTCTCTAATAATAAGGGACAAGATGTGGGTAACAGTAAGAAGGAAATTGGGAACGGTCTGCATTATAGCGTTATGTATGAAGCAGATACAGGAAATGGGGGATCAAGAACAGCTCATAGGAATGCTGCTAACAGACAATTCTATAATCAATTAAAAAATGATCAGTCTTTCCGCAGTAGCGTAAATGAATATTTTGGATATGATGTAATGAAATACATGGAATCTGGAAGAGACGCATTAAAGAATCCATCGCCTGATTGGGTTTGGCATCATCCATACAACAATGGGGAAGTAATTCAATTGATTCCAAAGATTCAACATACTAATCCAATACTACAACCAATACTTCATCCAGGACCTAATAGAAGCGGTGGATATATGAGAAATTATAGGAGGCATTAATGAAAAGTATAGAAACCATAATTGGTAGAGCAGTAATTCTAATTTGCCTTGTAGATCGTTGTTCTCTCGAGGACAATCAAATAGGTAATAATGAATACTCATTAGAGGAAAGAGAGATCGAAAGACAAGCTATTATAGAATGGATTAATGAAAATGCTTATTCTCAATTTGCAACCCAGTATGAGATGAACATTTTTGAAACACCAATAAAGATGAAATCCAATTTAAAAATGCTGGAAGAAAAAATGAAATACGAAGCAATTGAACCCCTTTTATGGATTTCAGGGCTGATAGATACTATTTCAGATTATGAAGATTTTGTAACTATTGATTATGGACCTGTTGTTGACGTCGGAAAGAAAGATCATGATAATATCGGAATTGTAAGAAAAGGTCGTATAAGGGCTATAAATGAAATTGAGGACAGTTGTAAAAATGCAGAAATATGGTTTTGGCGTTCAAAACAATGGAATCAATTCCCTTCTTCCCAAGGAATCATGCATAGGGTAGGTTTTGATTTAGGATCTGATTACGAAGCCATCTTGAAGAATAGAGGCTACGATTTGTTTTCTGTTGACCTAAAAATACACGGCGATTATTACTATAAAATACCACCTTATGAACAGAAGAAGATATACATGATATCTAAATGGAGATATTATGCCTATTTATGGGCCCTTGATAACAGTCTGAAGTGGGAAGACAACCCCTACATGCTAAAGAAATAGATGTTTCAAAAGCAGCGATTGCAGGATTGCTTCTTGGATTGGTATTGGGAATAGAAACGGTTGGTATTCTATCTTTAGTAAGTATCTATCTCTTGGCATATGTTATTGAGTCGTTTGAACTCTTAGCAATAGTTTTAGGAAGTGGATTCTATATCAGTAAATACTGTGTTGTTGAATCTGGAGTCAGTTTTCAAACTGGTGGTGAGATTTATGGGAACTACGGCGGTTCTATAACACTGGATCCTGGAAGCGGGCATGAAATAAGTATGAATGAGTATGGAGGAGGAATCGGAACGCAGGGATTTCAGTTTTTACCCATTAGCCAAGCTTACTACATTACCTTGTATCCTGAATACTCTGATTTAGAAGAAGTTGAAGACTCGTATATAGAATTAGGTGGTTCAATTCCAGTTCTTGGCGGAACTGTTGGAGTGGATTTCTTAGTAAGTCCAGAAAATGGAATAAAAGGATTTACGCTTTCTTTCGGGCTTAAAGCTGATATACCAGAAGTGCATATCGGAGGAGGAAACTGATTGTGATAATTTATAGTCAAATGAGTAAACAAGAGATAATAGATAGGATAAAAAGTGTTACTTATGAACGTTCAGTTTCATCTGAAGTGATGGATCATAATATGCCCCCAAACATGTTATACTACGGAAATGTTTTTGAGGATAAAGCTATTATACAAAGGGTAAATCGCACGAGTAAGAGGGGGGAATATCCGGCATTTATTATTAAAGTAAAAGAGAATAGTCATGGTTCGAAGTTGTCGTTATGGCTTCTTCCAAATGTTATGGTTTCAATAGTTATAATAATATCTGTTTTAGCCATTTTTTTTGCAAAAGGCATTATACCAATTATAGTAATAACTACTATAGATATATTCGTTTTGGTTGGGATAATAAATGAATATTTTACAGTTAAGGATGAACTTAGAACGATTCTTGATGATCCTAAAGAGTAATATGGCAATGCAGTTGCGGTTGAACGAACAGAAAATAAAGATTTCGAATTTCTGCCATGCCTGTTGACTAAGACTGTCAGCGGTGATATGTAGAAACCATTAAAGATCTTTAGAACATTCAAAGGAGACGGGTTATGAGTAACTATTTCAGCAGAAAGATCAAGGTGATCAGCAGTATCCTTATAGCTGCATTGATTATCGGTATGCTTCCCTGGCGTGAGCTTGCTGCTGATTCCAATACACATGGTGAATACGATGCTTATCCCTTTGACCTCTTCCCAATTTATAAAGGAGAGTTACAATGAGTTACGATTTGTTATTAGTTCAAAGAAAAACAAAAATTAAGCCGAAAAAAGGAGATGAAAGATTTGTCGGTGCTTCAGGAGTAACATTTACTGATCAGGGAAGTGTAGTAGAGATATTCACGGATCTGAATGTCTGGATGGGAATTCGGAATGTTATAGGTAGTATTAATGAAAATGCGAGAGTAGCGTAAGAAGTTTGATTTATGGAGAATATTTAAGCTATGAAACTGGAAAAAATACACATTAAAGGATTTAGAAACTATGATGATGCGGAAATATATTTTCAACAGAAGTCGTTAATTATAGGGTCAAACGATGTTGGAAAATCTAATTTGTTATATGCACTTCGTCTTTTGTTTGATAAATCCATAAGCGAGCGCGACTTGGAACTGCTTGACAGTGATTACAATGCATACACCCAAGCGGATTCAATTGAAATAACAGTAAAGATATGTGAAGTTGAAGAAGATTGTTTGAAGAGTTTATTTAGAGGAGCGCTAAAAGAAGGTGTAGTTATAATTCGCTACACAAATAGTAAACGCTCTTCTTATTCATTTTATTGGGGATTTAGCGAGGAGACACTTATTGAGATACCGTCTCGTCAATACATTAAACGACTTAATATGCAGTATTTGGATGCTAACAGGAATCTACTGTCCTTCATGAACAGAGAGCGAACAAAAATGCTTCAGTTATCAAAAGAGGAGAGAGTTCCTGAGGATGTTGTTTCCGATGACCTGCTAATTTCTCAGATTCAGGCCGGGCTAAATGACATTAATAATAAAGTTAGTTCGCTCACTTATGTATCATCATCATTAGCATCTGTAAATAAAGAACTATCTGAATTATCGATACACAATGAAGGGCAACAACTTAAGTATGTGTCAGGGAACAGTAAAGCAGATGAGATGCTAGATAATTTAGTATTATCCTATTCTACAGATAGTGGACCCCTTTCGGTTGGAGGAGATGGAAGAAACAATCAAATATTCTTAGCAACATGGATTTCCAAGCAGAAAGTAGACACTACATTAGATCATGTAACTTTTTTCGCTATTGAAGAACCAGAAGCTCACTTGCATCCTCATCAACAGCGTAAACTGTCTGAATATGTACAGAATAATCTATCGGGGCAAGTATTTATTACAACTCATTCACCGTATATTATTTCAAGGTTTAATCCTTCAAATATTATTAGATTGTATTCGATAAATAGAAACACATTAGCGGCATGCAGTGGTAAAAAGAAGTATGTTGAAGATGTATTCGAAAACTTTGGCTATAGATTAAATGCGATATCGTCGGAAACATTTTTTTCTGATGGTGTATTTCTTGTTGAAGGGGTATCTGAGGTTTTATTCTATACTGCAGCTTCAAAAAAAATAGGGGTAGATCTTGATAGACTGAATATTTCTGTTCTCTCGGTTGAAGGAATTGGGTTTAAACCATATGTTGCATTATGTGAGGCTTTGTGTATTCCTTGGGTACTTCGTACTGACAATGACATATTTAAGAAACCCAGTAATGCTCCAACAAAGAATTACTATGCGGGATTAACCAGAGTAATGGGTATTATCGATGAATTGCATTTGCGCGCACAAGATGCAGAAGGCTATTGGAAAGAAAACGAATCTTTATCTGAATGGGATGTAAATGATGCCCCTTCAGCAGATAATATTAGTTTCAATACTACGCTTGTCGACAAATTAAGAAAAATAGGCATTTTTCTTTCGAACAAGGATCTTGAAAATGATCTTGCTGATTCGGCTCTTCGAACTACATTATTTGATTACTATCACAGAAAAGATAAAGTGTCTTTGGTGGATGCAATGCAGAAGAAAAAAGCTGAAAACATGTTCAATTTCTTGTTGCATAATAAAGAGTCTCTGCATGACATTCGTGATGATAATTTGATGTTGCCCCTTGTTGATTTAGCTAAGACTGTTTCAGAGAGGAACAAGTGCGAATGAAGGTAAATGGTCCGACAAAAGAGCAGAAAAATATAATAAAATGTACTGGTAATATAGTAGTAACGGCTAAGCCCGGATCTGGAAAGACGTTCGTTTTGGTTGAAAAAATAGCGCTTGTGCTTCCAGAACTTCTTGATTATCAAGGAGTCATAGCGATATCTTTTACAAATAAAGCAAGTAACGAATTGAAGCAAAGATGCAGATTGCGAGGTGTTGATTCCAAGCAGTCTTTTTGGGGGACGATAGATAGGTTTTATGTTGGGCAAATAATTATTCCATTTGCATCTCACCTTACAGGAAAGGTGGCAGACTATAATGTCGTGTCGGAAGGCTTGGAAGATTCTGAGTATCAAGTATTGTTGGATGCAGTATATCCTTTTTCAGAAACACAAATAGAATTGGTGATTAAAGCATTAAGTGAAGGCGTTATCCCGTTGAAGCTAACGGGAGAAATTGCTTTGCTTATTTTAGATAACGTACCGGGTGCAATGGATTATATCAAATCTAAATACAGGTATATCTTTATTGATGAATATCAGGATTGTGGGAAATTACAGCATCAGATTTTTACTAAGTTGATAGATAATGGTCTTATTGGGGTTGCTGTTGGCGATATAAATCAAGCTATTTATGGGTTTACTGGCAGATTTCCGGAATACCTCATCTCGTTAATCGCACGAGACGATTTTGAGCATTTTGAACTGAGTAAAAATCATCGTTGTCATGAAAGTATTTCTGAATATTCATTAGGCTTGTTTGGTGCATCCAGATATATTCCAAATGATACACGAGTTTTTCGTGTTTGCATTCATGGAAATGAGGGAGATATTGCTAATCGAATAGATACGCTACTTGAAAGAATAAAAGCTAAATACGAAATTGAGGATAATAATCATATTGCTATTCTTTGTAGAAGTAATTCCACTGTAGATAGGATATCGATGTGCCTTGAGACACCTCACAAGGTCTTTCACGAGTGTGTCTTGGATAATGACAGCTCAGAATGGGGGCGTTTTTTTCGTGATTTTCTTATATCATATTTCGATAATTCAGTTTTCCCTGTAGATTTTGTAGAACAGTTTTTTTCTTCAGAGGTCAATCCTTATGCTTACTCCAAAGCATTGAAACTGTGTCATGAAATATTTAGTTGTGCAAAAGACACTTTACCAAATCGAGAGCAAGGTATAATTCAACTTGCCAAAATGATTTATCCCAACAAGATAAATCAAGAAGCTTTAGATAAGTTGCATTTTGTAATATCGAATCCTCTAGAATTGAATAGTTATGCGCAAGCGGAGTGTAACGAGATAAATGTTATGACACTTCACAAGTCCAAAGGACTTGAATTTGATGTTGTGTTTCATATGGACATGTATAAATACATTATTCCCAATGAATATGGAAATGATCAATCTCGATTACAGGATTTAAATCTTCACTATGTAGGGATTACCCGAGCAAAAAAAGCATGCTATATATTATTGGGGACAAAGCGATATAGAAACAAACAAAACGATTATATTGATGCTGTTCCATCTCCCTTTCTTTCGATACAAGGGCTAGGAGAGCGCAGAAATGATGTTGTGTGGTAACAATGAGTACTAACACAACTAATATAGATGCAACTTAGCGGTGGTTGGGTACATTCTGGGTACGTGAGAAATTGAACTGTACGAATACAACGAATAAGCGTATCAAATGATGCGCAAAAAATGTACGGGGATATGCCCTTCAGAATACTGTGAACCGTGATAAGAAACGAACTCGAATAGTCTACAAAGCCTGAAAAGCCCCATAATGGGCATTCATTTTTCTTCGCCAACAATTCGCCAACAAATCTGGTGTTTGTATCATTAGGATATATGCTTATATCCATAAGCGGATCGGATTTGTCGCATAAATTGTTATCAAGAGACATTTACCCAGATGGTATAATTATCTTGTCTTAGGGAGTGATCCCTTAGTCAAGAAAAATCAGCAGTAAGCAGAACTAAGTGGCGCTCCTATCACCTGTATAAGCTATTCATTAGAGATGTTCCGATTTTGGAAGATGTTCTGTGTAGGAAACAATTTGATCTTCGGAATAGATATGCGGATTTTGCGGACAAACTAATTATCTAAAATGCGTTTAGATAATGACAAGAACATGTTTTCCGAATTGCTTAAAAACGCAAACATGCCTAAAACAATGCATTTCATATAATTTAGATGTGCCATTTCAGCAAACAAGTGATATACTGATTGTGGATTTAGATAAGGCATTTTTAAAGGAGCATATTTATATGGAACTGAAAAAAATAACTATTCAGAACTTCAAGTCTTTATATAATGTTTCGTTCGAACCGGGCAGAGTAAACGTGTTCATTGGCGCTAATGGTTCGGGAAAGTCCTCTGTGCTGGAAGCTATAGGTGTGCTCAGTGCAGCAATGACAGATAGAGTTAATTCAAACAGCCTGCAGAGAAAGGGTGTAAGACTCAGCACCTCAGCCTTATATAAATCTAAGTTTTTATCCATTGAGAAGGAATCAAAGACAGTCGATTTCTCACTGGAATGGAAATTGGATGGACATGATTACGATTACAAGACCCATCTGACGGTCCCTAATGATGATGATTCCTGGAAATATTTTGCCGAAAGTGTTTCCTGTGATGGCGAAGCAGTATATGGTCGCAGTAACAGAACCAGCGCACAGCTCAATAACAAAATCGGCTATTTTACGATATCCGAGTCACTTGCCGCAAAAGAATATGCTACAGCAGCAAAATATATCGGGAATTACGGTATATATCAACCGGATACATTAACTCTCAGAGGAACGGTTGCTGATCCGACACAGACGAATCCTATCGGACTTAATGGCGGCAGGCTTGCTGAGGCGATACAGGATCTTCTCCATGAGGACGGGGATGATTATATGTTTGGAACCATGTATATGGAAGATATGCTTGAGTTGATTGACTGGGCATTGGAGTTTAAGGTCAGTAAGCCTAAGAAGACAATTCTTAATCCGGGTGTCCCTACAACCCAGCAGATCATTGAATTTAAGGACAAATATCTGAAAGATGCCGCATCGTTTACCGGATATGATGCAAGTGAAGGCGCATTATATGTTCTGTTTATGCTGGCACTTGTCATGCATGAAAAAGCACCAAAGATGTTTGCGATAGACAGTTTTGATCATGCCATGAACCCGAGACTTGCCAGGAAAGTTGCGGAAGTGTTCAGTAAAAAGATAATTGAAGAGAATAAGTCTGTATTCATAACTACCCATAACCCACTTGTACTTGATGGCCTGGATTTGTCCAACGATGATATCAGGCTGTTTACAACGGAAAGGAACAAACTGGGACATGTTGAGATACGCAGAATACAGGTTTCGGACAAACTTCTTGAGATGAACCAGCCGTTATCCAGGCTATGGATCAACGGAGTATTGGGGGGCGTTCCGGAATTATTATGAGCAAGGTTATTGGAATAGTCTCGGAAGGTCCGACGGATTATCTTGTCTTAAAAACAGTAATAGATAAGATTACCGGCGAGACCAACAGATATCTTTCGCTTCAGCCCGAACGAGATATGCTCGGACGATTCGGCAATGGCTGGAAGGGCGTGTGGAGATGGTGTGAGGAAACGGAGTCAGTAAACACGCTAATGAAGGAAGTGCAACCTCAGATAGATGCCATTGTTATTCAGATGGACGGTGATGTAGTCCGCAAGGAAAAAGAGGTTCATTGCCTCTGTGATACGACGGTTTGTGAGACCAAAGGCACGATTTTTCCTCTGTATTGCGACAAGAAAGGTCGTGAATGTTCTGTTGAAATTCCGTGCAAAGACCATAAGAATGGAGTTTCGGGGATTATGAAACATGGAGAAAAGATCCTGTCGTCTGCGCTTAAAACTGAAGACATAAGTAATATAGCGATTACAATACCATGTGACAGTACCGATGCATGGGTAGTTGCGGCATATGATGACATAGATGATGTTGAGACGCATGAGGATCCATGGAGAACGATTATCGCCAAGAAGAAAGACTATCACGGTATACGTGTAAGAGGCGATAAGAAAAATGTGCTTACATACAAGACTTTCAGCGATAAGGTTGCTGAGTGTTGGGATGAAGTGACTCAAAAATGCATGTCTGCTATGAGATTAGAAGAGGAAGTAAAAAGAGTATTTGGAGCGTAATTTATACTTTAGATTATTGATAAAATAATACAAACAACATGTAACACAGCGAAGTATGTATCATACATAATTTGGGGATCGAAGTAAATATGAAATCAAAGATTATATTAATGATGCTATTTTTCTCCATTCTCCTTTTTGGTTGTTAGGAAGGAGTTAATATGACTATTAGACTAGAAAAAGATGGAGATGATCTGCTTCTCTTTTATGCTCCTGAAATGGGAACTGAAGGGATAAAGGATCAATTGCAAAAGAACGGAAGTATAACTATTAAACACACATATCTAGTTGCTTCAGATATGTTGATTAGAGAAGAAAATGATTTAGATGAGACACTCGTATTTACAATTGGTACAGTTGGTAAAAAATTTACTGAAATTGATTCAGATGTTTTAGGGACGCAACACCGTATATTCTTCTCTAACGATATACGTCTTATTCCTCAAATGTTTACTGCTTATAGAAATATCTCTATTATGAAGAAAATAGATGAGGTAATTGATCGAGACTTATATATTGGTGGCGAATGGGATAAAAATGGGGGTGTGCCTCTTGAGGTATTTAAGGAGCTCTTAAAAGCTTTTCCCAAAACTGCAGAATTAGATAAGTATGCAAACTACCGGATTGCATCGTGCATTCGTGAGTATTTTCCGGAACTGGATCGTTTCGAAGTAATATATAAAGAATACTTAGAAAAGAAAAGCAACAGCATTAGTGTTGATCCGTCGAAGTTTAATTTAGATATTGAAATTGCGCAGTTTACAGAAGTATACAGCGAATTAAAGAGAATGCTTACGGATTCATGTTCATATACGGAAAAAACATGGCAACCTAAAATACACAATATTATTCAAATGATTTATCCGCAGTATATTCTAACTGTAAGAGAGATTATAATCAAAGGCATAGACAAGAATGATAAACAGCCAGACTTCATTATGGTTGATACTAACGGGTACGTTGATATTCTTGAAATTAAGAGTCCGGATGTAAGGATATTAACAAAACAGGCCTCATATAGAAATAACTATGTTCCTGTAAGAGAGTTTTCGGGAGCGGTTCAACAGATTGAAAAATACATTTATTGTTTAAATACAATAGAAAAGAATAGGACTGATTTAAAGGAAAAACTATCAGCAAAACTACCTGAGAGTATTAATCCAGAAGTGTTGAATCCTAAGGGTATTCTTTTGCTTGGACGAAGTAATGATTTTAACAAACAACAAAGAATGGATTTTGAACTAATTAAGAGACAATATAAAAATATTGTTGATATTATGACATATGACGATTTATTAATGCGTTTAGAGAATATACTAGTTTCATTAAAGATGAGAAGAGCGGATGGTTAGAATTGCATATTCGGAATATTGATAATAGTATTTATGATAAAAATGAGATCAGCCATTGCCGGAATTCTGCAATAATATAGAAGATTGGAGATTAGACAAGAGTGAAAATTCATTCTCTATTTTGTTGAAAATGCCATCATCTTTAGAATTATGCTTGCAAAGGAAAGCTAGAATGAAAAATGTCCTTGCTATAGTTTTATCTGCTGCGCTGCTGTTGACGACGGCATAATCGAAATTGACTGAGATTCCTTTTGACGGATCAATCCTTTTTCCAGAAGCTTTTTCAGATATTCGAGACAGGCATTGTTCTTCATGCCTGAAGCCTTTGCAATAGTAGTCAGGGCTTTGTTGCTTTGTGTCATTGCATATAGGATCGTGTTATAGGTCTCGACAGTAGAAAAATGCCTTTCTAGGATCTTTGGCGCCAAATTCCAAAATGCAGATTCGGGAGTGAGAAGACATGCAAGTTTTTCTTCGAATGAACCATGCAGATTGAATTCGGTCATAATTTCAGGATAACCTCCTGTAATGCACAACAGTTCCTTTGATTCTTTGCCGGTCAGATCCAGATGGTCAGACAACGTTCTCATACAATTGTCCTAATTTGTAGCAAGCAACGCATTTGTACGCACAAATACAAAAAGCTTGTTAGGGTGTGCCCCCTAAAACCCCCGTTCTCCCCAATGGTGCACTCGGGTTGAGTGCTGATAAGGGTCTCAGGGACTTCCCTGACAAGCTCTCTAGTGGTTGTGTCCACACAAACGTGTTGCTTGTTAATACATGGGACATGATGCTTTGTCCACACACGAGACAAGATAGAACTGATACATAAATTGATGCGGACATAACTCGAGAAAAGCAAGAATTCTCAAAATTGATTCAAAAATAGAGGTAAATGTTCAGAATCTTTACACAAAAGAGAGCAGGAAGATATTAAAATATAACAGTCAGTTAAGAAGACCAGCATTGCAATCGACAGAAGAAAAAGTAGCAGGATTTTACTTTATCCCCGAGTTTTTTACTCTGTCCCCGGGAATGGCAGAACCTGTTGAAATGTGCGATCGAACGGATTACCATAACTTGTTGCAGACCGGGAGAAGAATGCGAAATACTGCGAAAATCCCAAAATGTCTACCGAATATCCCAAAGATCTCTGAAGGGTATTGCAATAGAAGAAATGGGATCTTACTATAACCGATGGAGACGTCTTCACTGCGGTCAGAAACAGGGTAAAATGCGTGAACATGTGCAAAAAATGTGCAAGATTTGCCAGATGTCTTGACATAGAAGATAAGGCATGC
>Ga0247611_10009035_pt1 | contig 12117 bp, 10 predicted proteins | sample 177DNAGHGhighgp2_FD_192422 | JGI IMG/M metagenome (GOLD analysis project Ga0247611, IMG submission 192422) | Sheep rumen microbial communities from Palmerston North, Manawatu-Wanganui, New Zealand - 1770 DNA GHGhigh gp2 | ecosystem: Host-associated > Mammals > Digestive system > Stomach > Rumen... | reverse complement strand
CCATTTCCATCAGTACGCCCACACCGCTGGCGCCGTCGTTGGCGCCGTCGAAAGGCTTATGGTGGTTAGCCTTGTCGGGGTCGTGGTCAGCCCACATTCGGCTGTCCCAGTGGGCAGCAAGGAGCACACGTCCGATTTCGGGGGCACCCTCGCGGGCATTCACTGTGGCGATGATGTTCTTGCCGCGCACCTCGGTACCGTCCCACAGCACGGCAGGAAAGTCCTGCACAATCACCGTGTCGCACCAGCGGCGCATCTGCTGTGCCAGATAGTCGGCACAACGGCGCTGTCCCTCGCTGCCGGGTGTGCGGTAGCCGCATGCCACCTGTGCCGCCACAAAGGCGTAGGCGCTGTCGGCATCGAAAGTCGGGGTCTCGACTTTAGCGTAATCGATGGATGAAACAGTGGCTTTCGAGCCCTTGCCGGAACCGCCGTTGCAGCCCGCCAAAAGCACGAAAGCCACGCAGACAAATAGTATTCTCTTCTTCATCTGAGCAGAATAGTGAAAACAGTTATATAACCATACTTTTTTTGCAGCGGTGAGCACTGCTAAAGCCGTATGGATTACTTCAAACGCTCGGCATACTCGCAAGTGCGGGTATCCACCTTGATGCGTTCGCCCTCTTTGATGAACAAGGGGACGCGTACCTGCACACCGGGTTCTACGGTGGCGTCCTTCATGGCATTGGTGGCGGTGTTGCCGGCGAAACCGGGTTCGGTGTAGGTGACTACGGTCTCGATGAACGGGGGAAGCTCGCAAATCAGCGGGGTCTCGGTGTCGGCAGCCACAGTGATTTCCACATACTGTCCGTCTTTCAGGAACTGGGGAGCGTTGATGATATTCTCGGGGATGTAAATCTGTTCGTAGGTCTCGGTATGCATAAACACATGCATGTCGCCTTCCTTATAGAGATAAGTGTAGGGACGGCGTTCCACACGTACCACGTCGATTTTTGCACCGCTGGGGAAGGTGTTCTCCAGTATTCGGCCGGTCTTCACGCTGCGCATCTTGGTGCGGACGAAAGCGGCGCCCTTGCCGGGTTTCACATGCAGGAATTCGACGATGGTGTAGATGTCATTGTTGAAATTAATGCAAAGTCCATTCTTGATATCAGTGGTTGTTGCCATTGGATAAAAGAGTTTAAATTATTAATAATGATATAAATACTTCGATGTTACTCGGCTTTTGTGTCGGCCTTTTTACGCGCTTCGGCATACAGTTGGGTCAATCGCCTCAGGTCGTTCTTCAGCTCGTCGTTCTCGGCATCGGCAGCCAGTCGGCGTGTCCGCTCCATCATCAGACGGCAGAAAACGGCCACCACCAGGATGCACAGCGTCAGGTTCAGCGCACTGGCGCCCTGGCTGCGCAGCACAAAGTAAACCACCGTGGCGGCGATAATCAGAATATACGAAATCCATTCGTAAATGCGTAGTGTCCGTTGGTAATTCATTGTTGCTAAGCAGTGTATTACTGCGTTCTTTTTATTGTTAAACCATACTTATCTTCGTGGATAACTGACAGATACGGATTGTGTTACCAATCGCGGTTCTACAATTTCCAAACTGCAAAGATACAAAAAAACTGTTGAATATCACAACTTTTTCGGATAAAAATCTGCAAAGATGCTTTTTTGGCAATCGTGTCGTTCCCTGTCCCCTTGTCCCGTCTCTTGTGGGGCCTCTGCAGATTATTAAAAATACTGAAAAGTTTGGTTATTTGGATATTTTTGTGTTATTTTGTATTGTCTTAGAGTGCCTTCGTAGGTGCTTGTGGGACGTTTTAATAGAATGATTATTAACTTAATATCTCAAATCGACAATACTATGAAAAAGTGTGCAAAGGCTCTCGTTTCGCTCGTGTTGGTGGTAGGTTTGATGGCAGTGTGCGGGGGTGTCACCTCGTGCAAATCGTCCAGTTCCGCCACGATGTATCCTACCAAGAAATACAATTCGAGCAAGGTGGTGAAATCAAACATCTCGGTGAGAGGCACGAATAAGAAGAATGGCTCTACCTATCGTTCGTATTAAGCTTGTAGCAGCGCTGACGGCGTTGCTGCTGTCTGTCCATTGTGTCGCCCAGGGGTACGAGGTGAGTGGAGGAAGCAGCCTGTCAGGTACTTTCACGCTGACCGTTTTCGACGGCGACTCCACCAACCACAGCTACACGGCAAAGGCAAACAAGGGCCGCTTCTTCTTCAGCGGCGAGGTGGCCAAACCCACGCTGGCATCCATCGAGCATGCCGCCATGCCGCGTCCGTTGTACTTCTACCTCGAGAACGCGTCGGTTTCCATCAACCTGAATGCCTCGCGTCCCGAGGCCTCCCTTATCAGGGGCTCGCGCAGCAATAGCGAGTACCGCTATTTGATGGAGCGTTACAATGCCTCGGCCGACCCTAACGCCTTTCTGCGCCAGTGTGTGCAGGAAAACAGCTCGTCGGTCTTCATCCCGTTCATTCTCTTCAACCAAATGGCCAGTCTGGACGAGACGGTGGTGCGTCAGCTTGTGGGCAAGCTGACGGGCGATGCCCAGAAGGTGTATCACTACACCATGCTGCGCCGCTGGATGAGGCAGACCCCTGCTGTCAGCGAGGGGTGCGAGATGCCCGATTTCGCCTGGCTCGACTCGAGAAAGAGCCGCCATACCTTTGCCGAAATGCGCGACACGTCGCAGTACACGCTTATCTTCTTCACTGCAGGCTGGTGCGACATCTGTGCCTCCCAGCGTACGCAGGCCTTCTCACTGCTGGAGGACAAAGCCGCCGACATCCTCACCATCAATATCGACGACAACCCCAACGGATGGGATGCCCATTTCCTCAAACAGCTGTCGGTGGACCATCTGCCCTTCATGATTTTGGTCGACCCCAAGGGGCTGGTGGTAGGGCGCGACATGCGGATGTGGGAACTGGAACGTGCCGCCCGCCGCATTCCCGCCAGTGAATAAATAATTAGAATTCGTAAATTCGTTATTTCGTTAATTCGTGAATCGATTCTCAATTATCTCCACGTATCTCGCGTATCACAAGAATTATTTATACGTGTAATTCGTGTGATACGTGGAGCCACTTTCTCAATTCTCAATTCTCAATTCTCAATTCTCATGGAATCGCGTCTGTATCCTATGAAGTTTATGCCCCTCTTCAAGAATAAAGTGTGGGGCGGTAACCGAATCAAGTCACTCGGCTTCGACTACTCCCCGCTGCCCAACTGCGGCGAGTTGTGGGCGCTTTCGGGTGTCGAGGGCAACGAGTCGGTGGTTGCAAACGGCTTTTTGGCCGAAAACCACATTAACGAACTGCTCGAGATATATATGGGCGAGCTGATAGGGGAGCGCAATTACGACCGTTTCGGCGCCGAGTTCCCCCTGTTGATTAAACTTATCGACGCTGCCGACAAGCTCTCTATCCAGGTGCATCCCGACGACGCTCTGGCCCAGAAGCGAGGCATGGAGAACGGCAAGACCGAGATGTGGTACATCATCAAGGCTGGCGACGATTCCGAAATAGTGGACGGCTTCGAGCACCAGGTGAACCAGGACGAGTACCGCCAATTTCTTGAGGCCGGACTGCTGGAACGCATCCTGCACGTCGAGCGGCCCCTTCCCGGCGACATGTTCTTCATCCCCGCCGGACGGGTTCATGCCATAGGAAAGGACATCCTCCTGGCCGAGATACAGCAGCGCAGCGACTGCACCTATCGCATCTACGACTACAACCGTCCCGACGCCGATGGTAAGCTGCGGCAACTGCACACCGACGAGGCCTTGGATGCCATCGACTTCACCCCCACGACCGACGGGAAGACCCACTACAATTACCGCGAAAACGAGACAGCCCCGTTGGCCGAGTGCCCCTATTTTACCACCAACCTCCTCTCGCTCGGCAAACCCGTCCGCAAGGACTTTTCCCAGCTCGACTCGTTTGTGGTCTATCTGTGCGTCGAAGGAGTGGCAGCGGTAAACGCGATGAATACCGTCGTGCCCCTCCATGCTGGCGAGTGTGTGCTTGTGCCTGCAGTGGCCGACACCGTGGAGCTCTTCCCCTCGCCCAAAGCAAAACTGCTCGAGGTCTATATCGACCCTGCCCAGTGGAAAGGAGAGGCGCGCAACCACTCGCACGACAACGACTGGCTGGCCAGCCTTGGGGGGGGGAGTGAAAAGTGAAATGTGAAAAGTGAAATGTGAAAAGTGAAAATTGAAAATTGAAAATTGAAATTATCGGGGCGAAGATTTCAATTTTCACTTTTCAATTCGTAAAGTTTCTTCCTTCAAGCATGGGAACGAAATTGGCGGGGCCGAGGACCTCGACAAGCCATTCGTCCTGAGTCTCGCCGTTCTTCGTGATGCGGTGCATCTTCTGGCTCCCTTCGGGGCCGATGGGGATAACGATGATGCCGCCGGTATTCAGCATCTGCATTAGTCCCATGGGCAGTTCCGTGGCTCCGCAGGTCACCAAGATGCGGTCGTACTTGAACCCCCGCATCTCTGGCAAGCCGTTGAAACAGTCGCCCAGAAAGCAGTGGGCAGGGTAATGGAGCGAGGCCAGCAGTGCCTTCGTCTTGCGAAACAGGACACTCTGCCGCTCCACCGTATACACGCGGGCACCCATCTCGCACAGCACAGCCGTTTGGTATCCGCTGCCCGTCCCCACCTCAAGCACCGTCATCGAGGGGGCGACCTTCAGCAGCTGGGTCTGCCACGCCACGGTATAAGGCTTCGAGATGGTCTGGTTGCAGTCAATCTGTATCGCGCAGTCGATGTCGTAGAGCAGCGTGTCGAGCAGCGTGTCCGGGCAGAACCACTGCCGTGGCAGTTTCTGCATGGCCTGCAGCAGGCGCGTGTCCGTGATGCCGCGCTTCATCAACTGCTCCACCATTCGGCGGCGCCATGCCTGGTATTTAGGAGGATCCGTTAGCACTTTATTAATTCCTTATTTCGTTAATTCGTAAGTCGATTCTCAATTATCTCCACGTATTTCGCGTATCACAAGTATTATTTATACGTGTAATTCGTGTGATACGTGGAGCCACTTTCTCAATTCTCAACTCTCAATTATCTCCACGTATTTCGCGTATCACAAGTATTATTTATACGTGTAATTCGTGTGATACGTGGAGCCACTTTCTCAATTCTCAATTCTCAACTCTCAATTATCTCCACGTATTTCGCGTATCACAAGTATTATTTATACGTGTAATTCGTGTGATACGTGGAGCCACTTTCTCAATTCTCAAAGTTCTCAATTCTCAATTATCTCCACGTATTTCGCGTATCACAAGTATTATTTATACGTGTAATTCGTGTGATACGTGGAGCCACTTTCTCAATTCTCAATTCTCAACTCTCAATTCTTCCCCACCCTTGGGCGCGTAGCTCGATGGTGCTGTTCTGCGGGGTCACCATCACGGCGGGGGTGCCCTCCTCGGTGATATGGCCGATGATGTGCACCTCGGGGTTGTCTTTAATCTTGTCGTAGTCCTTCTGACTGATGGTGAAGAGCAGTTCGTAGTCCTCGCCGCCGTTCAGCGCATTGCTCACCGGCAGCATATTCTGGCTCATCTCGGAGCAGACGCGCGTGGTCTGGTAGTCGATAGGCAGGCGCTCCTCGTAAATCTGGCACCCGCATTTCGACTCCTTGCAGATGTGCAGCAACTCGCTGGCAAGGCCGTCGCTCACGTCAATCATCGCGGTGGGGACAACCCCCTTCTCGGCCAGCATCTGCACGATGTCCGTGCGGGGTTCAGGCTTCAGGTAGCGCTCCAGCACGTAGTCGTAACTGTCCAGGTCGGGCTTGAAATTGGGGTCGGCTTGGAAAGTGACCTTCTCGCGTTCCAGCACCAGCAGGCCGCTGTAGGCGCTGCCCAGGTCGCCGCTCACGCAGATCAGGTCGTGCAGCTGCGCCCCGTGGCGATAAGTGATCAGCTCCTTGTCCACCTCGCCGATGGCGGTGACGGAGATGACCATGCCGATGCGGCTGCTCGACGTGTCGCCCCCCACCAGGTCCACATCATACCGCTCGCAGCAGAGGCGGATGCCCGCATACAGCTCCTCCAAAGCCTCGACCGAGAAACGGTTGCTCACCGCCACGCTCACCAGCACCTGCCGCGGCGTGGCGTTCATGGCGCAGATGTCGCTCAGGTTCACCGCCACCGCCTTGTAGCCCAAATGCCGCAGCGGCGTGTACGTCATGTCGAAGTGGATGCCCTCCACCAGCATGTCGGTAGTGACGACGGTCTTCTTTTTCCCCGTGCCCAGCACCGCGCAGTCGTCTCCCACGCCCGTCACAGTACTCTTGTTGATGCACCTAAAACCGTCGGTAAGCCGTTGAATCAAGGCGAATTCACCCAACGATTCAAGTTCGGTGCGCCCCTCCTGATATTCCAGTTTCTCCATGTTTGCTGTTCTTGATTTAATCTGCAAAGATACGATTTTTTTTTGACCTAAACGAAATTTGAATGTGTTAACGTGTTAATGTGTTAGTCGATTTACGAAATAACGAATTAACGCATTCAAAGGTGAAGAAGGGTTGCCACTGGTAACCCTTCTTCACTTCCTTTATCTCCAGCACAAGCTCGACCGAAGGCCAAGAATAGCGGTTTCGACTTGTCGTTTCGATAGGTTTATTAGTCGTTGCAAATGATGGGTTGCGTCTGGGTCTGGTATCTATCGATATGTTTTTTGGGTATTGTTTTTTGTTTATGTCGACAAAAGGATGTATCTTTGCATTTTATTTTCAGGATATGATGTCTGTTGTTTTCTTTGGCCGGGACAGGACGTTGCGCAGGGGCATGGTGTGCCTGTCGCTGCTGTTGTGTTTGCTTCCGTTTGTTGCACGGGGGCAGGCGTTTGGCTTTATATCCCCATCGGGTCACTTGCTGAAGGGCAATGTTGTGGGCGGTGGACTGGAGGTGAGCAAGTGGCAGGGGGCCGAGTTGACGGGGGCTTTGGTAATCCCGTCGTCGGTGTCATATCAAGGTACCTTGTATAGTGTGCGGAGGATAGGATCGTTTGCCTTGACGGGTATCACGTCGGTGAGCATCCCCAATTCGGCACGGGTGATTGTCGACAGTGCTTTCAGGGGGTGTACAGGCTTGACCACGGTTTCGTTGGGGGATTCGGTACGGGATATTGGGAGATGTGCTTTCTATCGTTGTACGGGGCTGCAGGCGGTGGTGTTGCCGGCAGCGCTGGAGGCTATTGGTGAGTATGCTTTTGCCGGGTGTTCGGCCCTGGGCGATACGTTGGTGATCCCCAGCTCGGTGGTGGCGGTGGGAGGCTATGCTTTCCGCGAGTGCAGACGGTTGAGGGGGATACGTGTGAACGGCTCTCTCGGCTCGTTGCCTGATGAGTGTTTTGCTTATTGCGACTCGTTGGAGTGGGTGGACTTCGGCTCGGGTGTCGATACCTTGGGCCGCAGCGTGTTCTTCGATTGCTTTAGTCTGGTGTCAATAGCCCTGCCTGAAGGACTGAAGTATATCGGTATCGGTGCCTTCGAGCGGTGTGGAGGGTTGACAGAGATGGTGGTGCCTGACAGTGTGGCGGGGATTGATGATTATGCTTTCAGTTGGTGTACCGCAATGAGGAGGCTGACTTTGGGCAGCGGAGTGGAGAGTCTGGGTCGCTCGGTTTTCAATCAGTGTGATGCACTGGACACGATTGTGGTGAGGCCTTTGGTTCCTCCTTCGGTGGATCCGACCACGTTCAACAATACTTCGCAGGGGATGGTGTTTGTGGTTCCCTGCGGCAGGGTGGAGGATTACCGTTCGGCCTGGGGTTCCGGACTGTCTTTTGCCGAACCTCAGCCGGAGTTGACGCTGACGTTGGGTGTGAACGACACATTGTGCGGTACAGTCTCGATGGGCGATGGCGTGGGGTGCGATTCGACGGCTGTGGTTGCCGCCAGCCCTTTCCGCGGCTACCGGTTCGAGCGGTGGAGCAATGGGCGGACGGTCAATCCCGACACGTTGTATCTGACAGGCGACTCGGTGCTGACTGCTTTTTTTGAACCGCAGCTGTATACAGTGGATGTGCAGGTGAATGACGAGGGGTGGGGTATGGCAACGGGTTCGGGAGTATACGAATATGGCACGGAGGCGGAGCTGGTGGCGACGGCTCTGGCGGGATATGTGTTTGTGCATTGGAACGACGGCAGTGTCGACAACCCGCGCAGGGTGAGGGTGGAAAGCGATACTGTTTTTGTGGCAGAGTTCGCCCCAGCGGGTGCAGTGGAAGCGGTTGAGGGGGAGAAGCGTGTCCGCGTGTATGCCGAATGGCAGCATGACAATGCTGCGATTGTGGTGGAGGGCGCCTTGGGCTGGCCGGTGAATGTGGTGGACAGACTGGGTCGCGGTGTGCTGACCATGGCATACACCCCTGAAAGGCTGAGAATCCCGGTATCGGGTAACGGCATTTATATTGTCAGGGTCGGGAACAGCGTCCCTGTGGTAGTCATTCCATCAGCAGGATGCCGCTGACACACCAGTGGCTGAAACTGCCGGCTTGGGGCTCGCCTTGCGGGATGGCCACAGTGAGTGTGTGGCGGCCGACGGGCGACAGGCCATGCGTGTGGAAATAGTGCATGAGGTCGAAGTAGACAGGCTGGGTGGCAGTACCGGGACACCAGCCGGAGCGTGAAAAGTCGCTGCTGGACAAGCCGTTCCAGAAGTTGCCGCTGACGGGGTTCCACTCGCGGTAGCGGCCGCAGTCGCTGCGCCACGGGGTGAAGGTGAAGGCGGGCCGACCATCGATGAGGATGGTGTGGGTCTTGGGGTTGAATTCGTCGCCGCCTCCCCAGCCGCCATGGCCTGTGGCGATGTAGCGCAGACGGACGTTGTGGGCGGTGTCGGATTCCCAGATGGTGAAGTTGGTCGTAAGGCTGTCGGTGGCAAATAGCTTGCCGTAGTTTTGCCCGGCCATTTCAAGCACGTTGCAGGTGTTGAACAGTGGGTAGGTCCGCGGGGAATTGCTCTGATCATCTTCCGGTATAGCCTGATCGCCGGGGTAGGACTTGAGGTCGAGGGTCACGGTGTGGCCTCCACGGTCGTAGTTGCCAATCCAGACGCCTATCCACACCTCGCCCTGCAGCAGGTGGGCAATATCGGTGACTTCCTGTTTGTAGTAGGTTTCGTCCTGCCAGTCGAGGCCGTCAATCTTTACGCGGTCGTTGAACTGCCCCACGCCGAAGGGGGTGAAGAAGCGCATCAATTCGACGGGGGGCCAGTACATGAACGAGGAGATGCGGTATTGCTGCAGGGCGCTGATGCCGTTCTTGATGCCTTGATAGTGCTCGCCGTCGCGCCCGATGAAGAGGGGGAGACTGTCGGGGTGGTTGTTGATGCCGTCGAAGAAGTTGGGGCAAAGGTCTATGCCTGCACCGGGGATGATGAATACGGAGCCCGTGCGGTCGTAGGCGTCGCCATTGCTGCGCTGGTGCAGTTCGATGAAGGTCTGGTAGTGGCTGGGCAGTTTTGGGAGGCGGATGCGTTTGAGGGCGAGGGTGCCGCCGGCGTAGTGGAGCACATTGTCGTAGGGGGTGTTTTGCCGGTAGTTTCCGTCGATATGGTCGTTAAGGCCGCACCAGCATAGCTGTACGGAGTCGAACACGCGGGTGGTGATGACCATTTTCTGCCGCTTGAGGTTGCTGAGTTCGCGGGGGGAGACCAGGGGCGCGTCGGGCTTGATGTAGAACTTCGAGCTGTGCACCTTGTCGGTTTTTACCAGTTGCAACTGGCACTGGCCGTTGCGCCAGAAGCTGACCAACAGGCCCGGGAAGCGGCCATAGTAGGGCACAGGCGACAGGTCGCGCGAGGCTTTGCCTCCTCGCTTGGCTCCACCGTGCCAGATGGTCTTGAAGGGCTGCACATAGAACTCCAGCTTGTTGCTGTTGATGGAACAGGTGTAGCGGGTGAGGCCGCCCACTTGGTCGGTGTCGAAGTGGATGTCTTTGCGCGAGAAGGGTGCCACAGTGCGGTAGTACTCTCGATTGGAGGATTGAGAATTGAGAGTTGAGGATTGAGATGCTAGGTTTTCGCCTATTATTCCCAGTGGGGGGGGGCCGCCGAAGATGGTGGTGAGGTAGGTGATGGAGTCTTTGCGCTCATCGACGAAGAGGTCTTCCACAGAGTAGCCTTGTATGTAGGGGCCGTTGTTCCAGCCGCCCGGGCGGTATTCGTCAGGCAGGCGGTTGCCCTCGGTGACCAGGTAGACACTTCCGCCGCAGATTTCTATCTGGGTGTAATGGGTGTCGATATGCTCGCCATAGTCATAGGAGGCATAGACAAAGTGGTTGGCATTCTTGGCCACCTTGAAGGGGACCGGAGTGTTCTGAGCCTGTGCCATGAAGGGTAAAAGGCACAAACCAACGGCCAAAAACATAATCTTTCTCATGGTTGATATTATTGATTATTATTGTCTCCAGGCACAGCCTGGTCGTCGGGTAGGTCGATGACTTTGAAGCGGGACTGGCGCTGGTGCCAGCGGTCGAGGGCCAGCTGCCGCATGTCGGCCACGTCGTCGCGCTCGTCCATGATTTCCAGTCCGACGATGGTCTCGATGATGTCTTCGAGGGTGATGATGCCCTGGAAGCTGCCGTATTCGTCGATGACGCAGGCGATGTGGCGTTTGTTGCGGAGCATGGAGTCCCAGATTTCGGACACGGGCATTTCCTCTTTGTACATGACGATGTCGCGTTTTATCTCGCCCAGGGTCATGTTGAACTTGTCTTCGGTGAGCAGCTCGAGGGCTTCGCTGCGGAGGACGTAGCCGGTGATGTACTCGTCGCTGTCGCTGTAGACGGGGATGCGCGAGAAGTGGCTGTAGGCTTTGTCGCGGTAGAACTCTTTGAGGGTCATTTGCTCGGGGGCGATGGCGGCCACGGTGGTGGGGGTCATGACGTCCTCGGCTTTCACGTCGTCGAGTTTGATGACGTTCTGTATGATTTTGTTCTCGTCTTCGTCAATCACTTCCTCGTCCTCGGCCATATCGGCCATGGCGGCGACTTCCTCACGGCTGACGGCGGCTTCGTCCTCGTCCTCGGCTATGGTCTTGGAGAGTTTCTCCACCACCCACACGATGGGGAAGAGCACGATGATGATCAGCCGCAGGGCACGGGTGGTGAACCCCATGAGCTTTTTCCAGTGGCGGGAGCCAATGGTCTTGGGGATGATCTCGGAGAAGACCAGTATCAGGATGGTGGTGATGGCGGACACCAGTCCGAACCATTGGCTGCCGAAGACCTCGGTGGCTTGGGCACCCACGCCGGCGGCACCGATGGTGTTGGCTATGGTGTTGAGCGACAGGATGGCGGCGATGGGACGTGCGTTGTCGGTTTTGTATCGTTTGAATCGGGTGGCGGGTTTATATCCTTCGTCCTCGCGCATGTTGACATACGAGAGGGGTGTGGACATAAGCGAGGCTTCGAGGATGGAACACATGAACGAGATGAGCATGGCTCCAAGCAGGAATATGAGTAGGAGGGTCATTTTTTGATTGTGTTATTGCTTGAATGTTTAATGTTTGAATGTGTTAGTTGATTAACGAATTAACACGTTTACGAATTAACGAATTAATAATGTGTTCATTTGATGGTAATTTCGTCTATCATGAGCCAGGCGGGTTCGCCGCTGTATTCGTGCCAGATGGGCAGCGACTGCTGGCAGCGCACCCGCAGGCGGATATATCGGACGCGGGGAGCTTCGGCGGGATGGAACAGCCCTTGCCGTCCGGCAAAGGTACGGCGCATCATCAGCCGTCGGCTCTCCTTGGCTTCGTTGACGATGGGACGCACGGCCTCGAGGGGTTGCCAGGGGGAGTATCGGATGCCGTCCGACGACCATTGCACCGACACGGACTGCGGACGTACAACCCAGTCGCCGGGGCTGTGGCAGAAACCTGCCGAGATGCAGTCGAGGGTTGTGGGGGTGAGGAGGGTGATGTTGAAGTCGATGCTGTCGCGGCCTGAAAAGCCCGACCAGCTCTCGCCATAGTTGCCTGCGATGCCCAGCCGCCCGTCGTGGAGTGTCTGGGGGAATCCTTTGCCATAAAGCGGATAGGGCTGGTTGGAGGGTTGGGTCGTGTCGCCGTAGGCCTTGACCGTCAAGCTCTCGATGAGGCTCGGCTGG
>Ga0247611_10009034_pt1 | contig 12118 bp, 20 predicted proteins | sample 177DNAGHGhighgp2_FD_192422 | JGI IMG/M metagenome (GOLD analysis project Ga0247611, IMG submission 192422) | Sheep rumen microbial communities from Palmerston North, Manawatu-Wanganui, New Zealand - 1770 DNA GHGhigh gp2 | ecosystem: Host-associated > Mammals > Digestive system > Stomach > Rumen... | reverse complement strand
ACAATAGCCGCTACGAGGGCTTGGATGTCCACGAAATGATTCAGCGTGAAGTGTACGACCACCTGGCCGAAACATTCCGGGAGCAGGCCACTTCCGAGCCGGGCTGCCTCGACCTCATCATCGGCCTTGGCGTTGAGGTGACCATCTACTTCCACCACGACACCATCAAGATTGCCCTGGGAGGAACGGATGATGATTAACAATCTTTCACGTTTTAGAAACAATTATTAACACTAAAAGTTTGTGGGGGCGGAGAGACCGCAGTAACTTTGCCCCCGCAAACAATCAAAAACGGAAACGATATGAAACGAATTGCAACACAGATTCAATGGGAGACAGACGGCGAGGAAGTCAAACTCCCCGACCGCATTGAAATCCCCGACAACATCGACGATGAAGGTATTGCTGACTACCTCAGCGATAAAACCGGATTCCTCCACAACGGATTCAACATTGAACAGAGCATCGACCTCTACATGGTCGAGGAGACGGATGCATGGCACTCGAGGAACTCCGCCGTACCGATGGGTCTGTACCACTCAAAGGATGATGCCATTGAGGCCATTCTGAAGCACCACAACATCGACACGGATGAACTCATCGTAGCCGTCGGCTATGACCCGAACCTGGTTTTGGGCAAGGATGACGAGTACCCTGCCGAACCGGAGGAGCCGATTGACTGCGACCAGGAGACCTATGACAGATGGGCCAGGGAACACGAAGAATGGGAGAACCTCGTGACCTGGGAAGCGTTCCAGGAAGAGGCCAGGGCTATGCTGCGACGCCAACTGGAATCGCTCGGACAGACCCAGGGCTTCGATACCAACTACACCATTATAGTGGTCGGCACCGGATACTGGTGGTGGTAATAAGCATATAAGATACTCAAAAAAGTACCTAAAGAGATTGAACTATGACAACAATACATATTGCTTGGCTCATTTCTGTAGCCATAGTCGTTATAAGCGACGTGTATATCACCAGACATACAGGTACAACCATTTTTGATTGTACTGCCAAAAACGGTTATACAGTCCGTATGCTTATTAAGGATATATTATGGGGCTCTGCTGGCCTCGGTATTTTCGTTGTAGCAGGTTTTCTTATAATGGGATTTGGCATGGCAATACTCTATGTTTTGGCTTATCTCGAGAAATACGTTTTAAGCAAAAGATTATTCTGACTTTCATCCTAATCAACTAAAACAAGACGATATGTGTAAAGAAGATAAGCAATTAATCAAGGCCATCGTCCTGGAGCATATGCTCGACACAATGGACACAGACCAGGCGCGGACTGTCACCGACCTCATCATCGACGATGTCGTCAAGGATGTCGAGGAGTGCGCCGACGGCGAGAACTGGAACGATAGCGATGTCCGACTGGCGATTGGCCGTGTTCTGATTCATCGTTTAAGCCCGGCGGAGCGCAAGGTCTATGTAACCGCCTACACATCCCGCTCCGGCCACGACGGCGAACTGACGACCGATGTGTACATCAATCCGACAGAGGAGAAGGCGGAAGAGGCGATGCGCCTCTGCATCGGAGACATCGCCGAGACCGAGTGTGACGATGTCTGTGAGCAGGACAGACTGGGAAAGGAACTCTACGAGAACGCACTCCCATGTCGTCCGGAGTTGAACATGGGTATGCTCAAGGAACTTGTCTATGCCGGGAAAGACGGCAACTACTACATGGTGAAGATTGAACAACGATTAATCACGGAGGACTGAATCATGGAAAGAGCAAGACTGAACACGGCGGATGAGTATGAGCCGCTGAATGTACGCATCACAGAAGAGGAGTATCCCATCTACTACCGCAACAAACTGCGTGAACTGATGGACGAGAACGGCATGACAGAGGAAGATGCCAGGAAAGCCCTGGACGGATGGGTGGAGACCTTTGAACTGGTTTACCACACCGGGTACGGAGGCTTCGCCGTCGAGGCGGAAGCGGTTGAAACCGGAACCATCTACTCGCCGTACAACGGAACGCTCTGTGAGGTTCCTAATGATATGTTTTAACAAACTTTAAGAAATCGTTAATCATTATTAATACAGAAAGTTTGTTGGGCTGGCCGGAACCGAGTAATTTTGCGGCATCAAACATTTACTAATCAAAACATCAAGACATCATGACATCAATCAAGACATTAAAGCAGGTTGAGACCGCTTACACCAAGTGGCTCACCAAGGAACTGAAGTCCGTGACACTCAAGGACGGAGAGGATGCCGTTGAGTTCGAACTGCCCGAAATCAACTGCTACGAGAGCAAGGTCAACGGCAAGTGGGCACCCACCCGCCAAACCATTGAGTTGGACGGAACAGAGTACGAAATGCGCGGAGAGACCCGCAGGAGCATCGCGGGTATGCTCTACAAGACTAGCGAGTTGGTGGTCAACAACCTCAAGCGCAGGGGTTATCTGTTGATGCTATCGTTCAACGCGGTCAGCGACTACAATGGCGGATGGGAGCGTTCCACCTACTACATCCCGGTGTCCGTCCTTGTCACCCGCAAGCCGTGCAAGGAGTTCATCCGGCTGAAGTCCTGGCTCATCAAGTTCGCGAACACGAGCATCAAGGATTTTGACGTATACGATGTCCACCTCTTCGGCAAGAGGGGCAGTTACGATGAGTACGGATGCAAGACATTCCTCTGCCACAAGCCGGAGCGATGCGCGATGCTGCTCAAGACGCTGCAAAAGGTACGTATGACCGGAGACGCCCTCAAGGTCACCGTCAGCAACGAAGACAATGTACCCGACCTCGACTACTCCGTCGAAATGGAGACCGAATGCTACGGCCACCGCCACCGCGTGGTGAATGTGGAAATCACGAGCAAGTCCGGCAAGCACCGGGGGACAATCGTACTGCACACATAACCCAATCTTCTTTCCCGGCCGCCCCAGGTATCCACGCACGGAGCCTGGGCGGCTTTTTTAGAAAAGATGCGGCGATTAACTAATTTTAACTTGAAAATTTTTGCTGGTAACCGGAACGGCAGTAATTTCGCAGCAGAGTTTAATGAGTAAGTTTAACATTAAAAATTGTCATTATGAAACAGGAACAGATTAAGAAGGCACAGGAAGAGTATTCCGAGTTTGTCGATAAGGTGGATGGCATGCCTTTCAGCGAACTTGACAAGTTCGTCAGAGAGAACAACCTCACCTATGGAACGTACGAGCCTAAAAACGGCCAGGGCGTCGCAGACATCAACTACAAGCATCTCCTGGTCACCGTGGCCGATAGCGAGGGCGTATGCCGCACCAACCTCGTCTGTGAAATCTATGACGACGAGGGCAATCTCGTCGAGGTGTGTGAGAATCCTTATGGCGGCTCGGACAGCACGGAAGACTTTCTCTGCGTCATCTGCGGAGAGAGGTACAGAGACGAGCAGGGACGCTGGCCGACCCCGCACGAGTTCGTCTGTGACGAGTGTTACAAGAAGTTGCCCCAATGGGTGCTCGATGCGATTGACGAAGTCGAATGGGAGTATCTGCCGGACAATGTGGTTGATTATCTCAACAACGAACTCCATCTTGATTTCGTCTACAAGCGTTAACAAATTTTAACGCCGAAAATTTTGTGGCTAACCGGAATGGCAGTAATTTTGCGACATCAAACATTTACTAACGATTAATTCTGAACTGATATGGACAAGAAAGAGAAGACAAACATCATCGAGTCCCTCATCGCCTACCTCATGTGGGACTGGAGCCGGGAGGAGGCCCAACTCGTGTTCGGCGAGAATCTTGGCAACCACCTCTGGAACAAGTGGGACGACACCAAGTTGAATAGCAACGGCGAAGAGGTCTCCAAGCCGGATGTGCTGGGCTGGTATCTCGGCCTCGACGGCGGCAACCGGGACAGACTCATCAAGCGTGCGACGGAAGTTCGCTGCGGTATGTCGCCAACCGGCGTGGAAATCCGCAGGTTTCACAACAAGGACAACTTCACGGTCAAGCCATGAAAGCGGACAGCATCACCATCACCAGAAACGGCAGCGCTCTGGTCAAGGGGCGCTGCCAGGACGGGAGCAGTTCCACGCTGGAACTCTCCATGGACGGTCTGTTCTCCATGCTCCAGGACGGAAGCCTGTCTGTGGCCAGGACCGCCAACGGCTACCGCTGGTCGGCAATCCTGGCGTATCTGGGGCGGCGTTTCGGGGACATCTCCAACGCCTCGGTAATCGACTTCCTGGATGTGCTGAACCATCCGGGCAACAGGGGGACTTTCAGATTCCGGGTCACGCGCAAGGGCGTCGTGAAGTGGGTCAACGGAGAGTTCCTGGCAGACGACGAGTCGATGGCCACGAAGTACACCTTCTGGCATGCGATGTACCAGACCTTTACCAATCCCGGCGTGTTCGGAGGCACCCTGTCGTCTCTGTCGAGCATCGAATGTGTCGGAGCCAGCGGAGAGAAGCCGTGGTTCTATAACGAGTTTTGACTATATATAGGTACTCAAAAAAGTATCTTCTAACCTAATATAAGACTATGAGCAAGGACAACAAAGAAATCATCAACAGGCTACTGGACAGGATGTCCGACCACAACGAAAAGGTCAAGGACAACGCCAGAGGCTGCTCCGTGTGGATACTCTGGACTATCATCTACATCATCGCCCTCATCATTTTAGGCTTAAAATCATGACGATTAACAAATTTTAACTTGAAAAATTTTGTGGGTAACTGAAACGATATTAATTTTGCAACGAGTTTAATTCACATACACTAACAACCAAAAACATTTAGAGTTATGCCGAATCATGTACAAAACCGCCTTACGCTTGTGAATGCAAGCACGGCCGAAATCAAGAAATTCAAAGGCTTGTTCCATGAGGATGGTGATTTCATCTCCCTCAACAAGATTATCCCCATGCCGGAAAGTCTCAAAATCGAGAGCGGAAGCCGGAGTTCAAAGGCCGAGGAAATCATCAAGTCAGCCGACCCGGAGCAGGCACTCGCAGACTATCTCGCCAAGATGCGAGAGGATAAGCACTACACCGATGAGGACTGCCAGGAGTTCAAGCGGCTCGTTGACCAGGTCAAGCACAACCTCGACAACTACGGATTCTCCACCTGGTACGATTGGAGCATCAAGAACTGGGGAACCAAGTGGGACACCTACGATGGCGGCTCAAACGGCGACTCGTGCTATTTTTACACCGCATGGAATACACCTTTGCCTGCGATGCTAGCCTTGAGCGAGATGCTCCCGGACTGCGAGGTCGAGGTCGAGTATGCCGATGAGGACTACGGCTCAAACTGCGGCCGCTACACCCTCAAGAACGGAGAAGTCGAATCCTCTTATCGCCCCGACGGCGAAGAGGCTCTGATGTTCGCACTCGAAGTTTGGGGCGAGGACTACGAGGAGTATAAGGAAATGATGGGAGAGGAAGATGACTGACCGATACCGGGCAGATGCCGGGGTGTTGCCCCCGGCATTGACTCCCGGCCAGTTACATTAATTAACAATTAATTAAGGTATTTTAACACAAAATATTTTGCAGATAAGGCCAACGGCAGTAATTTTGCATCAGATTTAATTCACATATATCAACCAACCAAAACATTATTACATTATGGGACAGTATTATAAAGCAGCAGTTCTGAAAGAGGATTATCGTTCTGACAATCCGGTAATCGAGTCAATCACATCTTGGGACTACAACTGCGGTGCAAAGTTGATGGAGCATTCGTATGTCGGCAACCCGTTTGTCGAGCGAGCCATCGGGCTTCTCCAGGACAACCCAGGCAGCCGATTCGTATGGGCTGGCGATTACGCAGACCCCGCCAACGGCGAAGCAGAGACCGAGAACAACCCCAACATCTACATGCTCTGCGAGGGCCACAAAGCCCCGGAGACCAAAAGGTCGGAAGAGACCAGGACTCCCAAGTTCGTCATCAACCTGGACAAGGGCGAGTTTGTCCGCATCCCCAGGCGAGACCCGGGCTTCTTCCGCATCCACCCGCTACCCCTGCTCTGCGCTGCGGGCAATGACCGGGGCGGCGGTGACTACCACTACGGCACGAACTTCGACAAGGTAGGCAGTTGGGCATATGACCACATCGCCCTCGGCTACAACAAGACCGACATCAAGGGCTACGATGAGATGGAGTGCGAGTTCGTGGAACTCTACGGCGAAGACCTCAAACACGATGTATGGGTCTGCGTGTGTGTCCACAGCCCCATGTTCAAGACCCCGACCAAGGAAGTCACCATCGGCGGCGAGACCATTGACATCGCCAGTCCCCGCATCGAGCAGGCCGAGTTCGCCAACTGGTGCTATGCCATGGATTGGTTCAAGAAGCACCTGCCCGCTTCAGGCGCGGATAAGTTCGAGTTTGAGGGCGATGACGACTTCGACCCCTACGGAAAGGACATCCACCAGGCAGAGTGGAAGAACAGAGACGCCAGAACCCGTCTGACCATCGTAGTCAAAAGGGTACGCATCTGACCTTGCGGCATCCGGCATGGGGGCGAAAGCCCCCACCGGAAAACCGCATCTCGTTAACACTTTTTAACTCAAAAGATTTTGTCAATATTACAGATGGTAGTAAATTTGCACCGAGTTTAATAACATATACCAACCAACCAACAACATTAAGGCATTATGAAAGCAACAATTTTCTTAGGAACCTACGCATCCTACTCAAGCGACGGCTTTGAACTTTACGCCGAGTCTTTCGTCTTCACCGACGAGGCCAGGGCAAAGGCGTGGTACAAGAACTCCATCGTGGACGACATACGGGAGAACGCGTATGACGGACAAGGCATCACCGAGAACGGCGACATGGAGTTTGACGGAATCAACAAGGCGCAATACAACGCCACCATCAACGATGACGACTTCTTGCTGACCATGGAGAGAAAGGAGGTCGAGTTATGAAGACCATGAGACTATACCTCATCACCTTTTCTGCCGCATACAAGGACTCGCTCCACCACGAGAGCAAGGTTACCGACAACCCGGCCAAGGCGGCATGGTATTACCGGGAGTACCTCGACGGACTCCACGCACTGGACTACACCAGAGGCAGCCACGAGTTCGACGGAAAGACCAGCGCATTCTTCAACGCCGCTGACGGACGAGGCAACCAGTACGCCGTCTCGTGCGTTATCGAGACCCTGCACCCCGGCCAGACCCGCAAGTTCCACATCGTGTTCAACTACAACGGCAAGCACTTCGAGCGGGATGTACTCGAACACGACCTCGACCGCAACTTCATGGACGAGGGCTACGCATACGTCTTCATCCACGAGTACGACACCACCAAAGACGGCCGTTACTTCGAGGTGAACATCCTCAAGGACGAAAATGGTGAGTTCAAGCCCGAGGGCTATGTGAACGTGTTCGACCATGAGGACGACTCGGACTATTCCGACCAAATAGAGGATATCGGAATCACCATCGAGTGGGTTCAGGTTCCTGATGTGTACGAAGTCCGCAACGACTACTACGACGAATATCTGGGCAAGTACTGCATCGATGTGTACACAGATGACGACCCGGATTCTCCAGGCGTGGTTGCAGCCAGGGTCGACGGGACGACCGGAAAGGTGGAATGGGTGGATTCGGCATTCAAGACAAACCCCCTGGTTCAGGAATCCGTCCAGGAAGTACTGGACAGAATCAAGGAAGAGGAGGAAGAAGACAATACCGGGGATTCCCCGGCGCATAATGTTTAATGTTTATGGTTGCGACCCGGGGGGATTCTCCCGGGTCATTTTTACTACTATTAACATTTGAGTTAACTATTTTTCACATAAAAAATTATGTCTGATTGAGGGATTGGTAGTAACTTTGCATCAGATTCAATTAACATATTATCAACCAAACATTAGAGCATTATGGAACTTTTCTATCACAAGACTGACGGCGGCGCAGAATACTACTGCACCAAGAAAGGCAAGGGCAAGGCCAACATCCCTGTCGTCCGCATCAACGGCGACCGGTTGGAAGTGTTCAACCCAGAGTCCATCAAGGAGGATGCAGGGTTCAAGAAAGTGAGAATCTACGCATTCACTAAAGGGGAACTCGCCAACATCATCGGGGGGCTGGAGCAGCGCATCAAGCAGTGCAGGGAGATGCAGGCATCCGGCATCCACAGGATTCAGATACCCCTGGACTACGAAATCAGAGAGATTAAACAACTTATTGACTATATCAAAGAGACATTCAGCGATGAGAACGATTGAACAGATTATTGAACCGCTCACGGATGAGCAGAAACTGCTCCTGGCCGATGTCATCAGACACGGATGCTGGGGAGATTGCGAAGAGACATTCGCCGACGGCGAGACAGCCCGCTGCATGGGCTTCATCACGGACGACGCATACCAGGGCAACCACTTCCCGCGAAAGGGGATTCCGAGCCGCCTGAAGAGCCTCTACAAGGCATTGGGCATGGAAGGGTCGAGCCGGTGCAAGTCGTCGGCAGAGATGGTCTGGATTTACGACTGGTGGGACGACGGCTCCGGCTCCATACTCCTGGTAAGGGAGCCGCTAGACGACGACCTGGACAAGTGGGCAACCGACTACCTGAAGTCCCTGGAGAAGAAAGGAGGTGCGCAATGAGCCTCGTGAGACTTCTCCTGGCGATTATCTTCCCGCCCCTGGCCGTCATCGACCGGGGGTGCGGGAGTTTCCTGCTCGTGCTTATCCTGACCTGCTTCGGGTGGATTCCGGGCGTTATCGCAGCCCTGATAATCCTAAGCGATTAAACAATTATTAACAATTTCTTTAAGACTCTTTAACACAAAAAATTGTTGATAATCCATGGAAAGGCAGTAATTTTGCGCAGAGTTTAGTTAACATCATTAACCAACACATTAAAGCATTATGAGCAAGTATCAGAGTCATACCTTTTACCTCGGCGGAATCGCTTGGCAACTGCGCAACGCGACAGTGGTTCCGGAGATGACCGAGGAGACAATCTGCTTCACCGGAGACCTCTACGCGGACGACGAGAAGGTGGGGACATTCAACAACGAAGGCCGTGGCGGATGCACATGGTCACGCAGCATCATTGACCCCAAGTTCGACAAGTTGAATGAACTCCTGGGGCAGTTCGAGCGATGGCCCGAAGACCCAACCCTCAAGGACTGCAAGTACAGCCTCGCGGACATGGCCGAGAAACTGGCCTGGGACATCTTCGACGACATCGAGGACGGATGCCCCATCGAGGAACACAAGGTAAGGCCCATCAAGTCGTCCGGCGTACCCCGGACCGGCCGCAGCACCCGCGCCGCCCAGGAACTGGCCGCAAAGGTCTGCAAGCAATGCGACGTGGAGACCGTCCTCGACAACGCGATGGGTTACATCGACGAGGGAGAGCGTGAGAACTTCCTGAGGGCTTGCCTCGGAGAAAACATCGGATAATAACCCGCGGATGCCGGGAGGGTACTCGAATAAGTACCTTCCCCGGCACCGCATAACACCTATCAGACATGACAAAGATGACAGTCAACGGTGTGTCCACGACGACCACCCCTGGACAGGAACAGTACGAATTCTACCACTCCGGATTCGGCAAGAAGCGCAAGAAGCGCTGCCAGTACGACTACCGCGACATGGACGGCGAACTCTTCTCGTGCGTGAGAGATACCCTGGAGGAGTGCCGCAAGGAGCGCGACACCTGGCTCCAGAAGCGCGAGCAGGGACGCCAGAACCAGCCGACCGGAATCTGACCACGCCACCCAGGCCAGCAACGGCGGGACCGACGACCGCTTCAGACCCCCTCCGGAGGATTCCACGAAGCGCGGACGGAACCGCCGCGGCCGGGCGCGGGAACCACGACGCTGGATACAGCCCGCCCCAGACAGCGCCTGAACCGGTCGTCTTAATATGTAGGTACTTAAAAAAGTATCTTTAACAATCTTTAACCATCAAATCTATTGTAGATAATAAAAATCATATTATCTTTGCATCGAGTTTAATAACATACTATCGACTTTTAAACATTGAAACATTATGGGACTTGACATTTATTTCTATCGCAAGAGCCGGAAGAATCCGGAGACAATCAACGGTGACATGGCCTACGGCTGGGAACTGGGGTATTCCCAGAGCGAGTTCAATGACCTCATGGAGAAGCGCTGCAAGCACCTTGACAGGCTCTCGAAGAAACCCGAAGAGCAGGAGAAGGCATATGACTCCTTTGTCGAGAAGGTGGCCAAGGAGTGCCTCTGCCCCTGGGACTGCTACAGAAGCCTCAAGGAGAACACGGACAAGACCGGGGCCGGACTCAGGGCCGCATACGATGCCCTCAATGAGAAGAGCCTGCTCCAGTACAAATCACCGATGTCCGTCGTCCTTTCCCACGTCGGCTACTTCCGCAAGTTCTGGTTCGTGCTGAATGACATCATCGAGCCTAACATCGATGACTACGATATCAACCGCATCACCATTGTGCCCCGCAGCCTCATCAAGGCCGCAAGGGACTACATGGCCGCCATCCTCAACCAGTACCGCAACGGCGGCAGCGCCCCCGAATGCCCCGAAGGGTACGATTTCGACTGCATCGACTACCATGACATCACCGAGGAGTGCATGGAAGAGGCGGTCAAGGTCTTCGGCAGGATGCTGAAGAAGCATGACGGGGACTTCCTGCTCATGGCCTCGTACTGATACAAGACATACAGAAAACAATATATTAACATACTAACAACCAAAACAAGAAAAGACATGGCTACAAAACAAGAAGTTATGACTGAAAAGCGCGAAGACAAAAGCGCTATGTTCGAGAAAATCAGCCCGGCGACCGCCGAGCATTACCTGTCGTTCAACACCGCCAACCGCACCCAGGCCGCGAGCCGAATCCTGTCCTACGCCAACCAGATGACCGGCGGCAGGTGGGTGGAGAACGGCGAGACCATCAAGTTCGACCGTGACGGCATGCTCATCGACGGGCAGAATCGTCTGATGGCCATCATCCGCGCGGGCAAGGAGAACCCCGGATTCGAGGGCGTGGAGATGCTCGTCGTCCGCGGCCTACCTCCCGTCGCCAAGGACACGGTAGACCAGGGCAAGCCCAGGAGCATGTGCGACCTGTTCAAGATGAACGGCGTCCCCAACGCGTCGAAGGTCTCCAGCACCGTCAACCGCTACCTCGACTTCCACAGCGGCCGCGTCGGCATGAACGGCCGCACCGGAACCGGACGCAACCGCCACGCGTCCGCCAGGACGGACTTCACCCGCCGCGACCTGCTCGACACGTACTGGAAGCACCAGGACGAGTTCCAGTTGTGCGCGTCCATAGGAGACCGCGCCATCATCGGATGCAGGAGGTTCAGGCACGCCGAACTCGCCGGTCTGGCCGCCTATCTGGTCATCGACCTGAACAAGGAGGCGAGCCAGGTGGAGGCTTTCCTGTCCATGATTGGCCGCGGCTTCAACGCTCACAACGGCTTCATCTGGCTGTGCAACCGCATCGACACGCGCAAGGACATCACCGGTATGCACGTGCAGTGCCTCATCGCCAAGGCGTGGAACAAGTGGCAGGCCGGCATCGAGTTCAAGCAGGTCTCGTGGAACGAGGTAGAGGGCAAGGTTGAATTCCTGTAAGCCGCCGTCATGGAGAGGTTCACAGTATACAGGAAATACCGCGAGAGGTACGACAAGGTCTCGAGGCTGCTGCTCGGTCTGGGCGCGATGACGAGGCCTGTCGTGCTCCCGGAGCCATTCGGCCTTGACCCTGACAGCACCCTTCCGGCAACCGTCATCGACCGCGTGTCTATAGAGAAAGTCTGCGGAATCACCCTTTCGGGAAAATCCACAGACGGCAATACGGTCATCATCGCCGCGGACGACTACCACTGCCCGGACCTCTTCCCGGACGTGTTCGACGCCGTCTGTGATGAACTGGTCTCGCAATTGGAATCGCTGCGGCGCGTCTGGGTCGTCCGCACCATGTCCGACGAGAACTACGGCAACGAGATAACGCATACCCCGCGCGCACTGTGGGAACAGGATACATTGCCGGGATTCCACGGCGACCGGACAGAAGCCATGCGGGCCATGTTCTCCGCCGTCTGCGAACACGCGTCGTCCGCCGCGCCGCACGTGAAGGTCAGGACAGAGGATGAACCCGACGGCGACATACGGTACCTGGT
>Ga0247611_10009031_pt1 | contig 12123 bp, 25 predicted proteins | sample 177DNAGHGhighgp2_FD_192422 | JGI IMG/M metagenome (GOLD analysis project Ga0247611, IMG submission 192422) | Sheep rumen microbial communities from Palmerston North, Manawatu-Wanganui, New Zealand - 1770 DNA GHGhigh gp2 | ecosystem: Host-associated > Mammals > Digestive system > Stomach > Rumen... | reverse complement strand
TGTCCACAGCAAGATTTCCGAAATGATGGCTCAGACAAATGATCCGAAAGAACGTGAGGTACTTCAGAGACTGATGAATAACATGTGAAACCTCCGCACATGTTTGTTCATGAAACCGGTGTGGGAGCGCCGGTTTTTATATTGCTATTATTTGAATTGCATATTATAATTTTCTTTGTCATTCACAGGCATGTGACTGATCACAATTTCCTTTCTTTTACTGATTTGCAGAAAAAAGACGTTCCGTTGGGCGTCTTTTTTCTGCACTTATTTTGCACTTATTCTTTTTGAAAACATGTCGTTTTATGGATTTTCATGCACGTTATTAACGCTTATTTATGCGGTTTTAACCTTTTATAATTTTATATAATAGATTCCCCTCATCTGCTTTTACCGCATAACCATGCGGTTTTTTTATGTTTTGCACTTAAAATGCACTCATTTTTTATTTTTTGCGCCTTTTTCGGACTCTATGATCTGCATCATCTTTTCGTCCGTATCTCCCATAAGATGGGCGTATGTTTCAAGCGTTTGCGTAATAGTCGCATGTCCGAGCCTTTTTGATACTGCCATAATATTTGCACCATTGTTCAGAAGAAAGGATGCGTGACTGTGCCTGAGATCGTGCAGACGGATTGGCTTCAGGTTCGCTTTTTTTATTGCATTACGGAAATTGAGATCTATTTTGCTGATGGCTACCGGGTGGACTCCTCCGAACACAAACGGATCCGCCTGCTCTATCAGAGGATTCAGAACTTCCATCAGCTCAGAGTCAATTGTAATCGTCCTTTCACTGCTGTCTGTTTTTAAAGGGGTAAAGCCATCCTTGTAATGCTTCATCGCTCTGTATATCCGGCATTGATTGCCCTTGAAGCAGTCTTTCGTCAGCGCTACCGCTTCTCCTCGCCGGCATCCCGTCCAGTACAGGAAACTGAAGAATGCTTTATAAACAGGATAATTCACGTAATCCAAGAATTCCTCGAACTGTTTTGGAGTCCAAACCTTTATTTCTGTTTTATTGTCTTTTGTCAGTTTGAAAGACTTTAATACAATGCCTGTGTTCTGGAAGCCGTAAACGGCGCTGTAGAAGGTAAAAACGCTCCGGATGTACTGTAAGCCACAATTCATTGTTCTGACCGCCAAACCGGCTGTTTTCAGGTCGTTTCGCCATTCTACGAGCTGCGCTTTGGTGATCTTCTCGATCTGCATGTTTTTGTACGGCTTGAAATACATCGAGATCCAGGATTCTTTCTTCCTTCTTGTTCCGGGAGACGTGTCATTATCATCCAGCTGTCGTTGGAATACATCCCAAAATGTTGCGGAAGAGTGCTCGGACATCTTCTTTGCTTTCTGCTCCGCTTCCCATGCGGTTGCTTCTCGCTTTGTTTTGAATCCTCGCTTGAAAACCTGCTTCCTTCCGGTCATCGGGTCCGTTGTATAAAATCGGACGGTATATGTTGAGTTTTTCTTATCTTTGTATACGGGCATAAAATTTCCTCTTTTCTATTTACGGATTTTCTGATAACATAAATATGCCGGGTTAAAGGTTAACGTGGGGTTTTCCTCCGGCGTCCTTGTTTGGCGGTCATTGGTGGTGCTCTGACTGCCATTTTTATTTGTTCAAATAAACTCTCTGAGATCCGCTCCAATAATTTTGCAATACTTGATGAGATCCTTTGCGGACATATCACGGATCCCCTTTTCCCAATTGCATATTCTCGTTTTTGCACACCCCATTCTGTCGGCTGCTTCCTGCTGTGTGAGGTGTTTTTCATTTCGCTTCTGAGTGAGCCACTCGCCTAGCTCTGTTGAAAATTTATCTTTCATATGTGTTCACCTTCTGTGTATTTTCACTGTAGCATAAAAAATGAAGAAAAATAAAAAAAAGTGTTGACAGTACACGGAGTGTGAACATATACTGTGCTTGTTGATTTGAGAAAGGAGGATACGAACGAGTGGAAAAACAGGAAACAAACGAACTGATGCTTAATGTCCGTGCACTGGCAGCAAACGAACATATGAGCGTTGAGAAACTGGCTGAGAAGTGCGGTATCGATCCCGGACATCTGAAAAGCGTTTCCCTCGGAAGAGCAACGATGTCAGCCAAGGATCTCGTGTTGCTCGCCAGAGGAACCGGTGTTTCGCCATTCAACATTAAGTACTAAATTTTTTTACCCAAAAAATTCACGGAGCGTGAACACGGAGACATGAATGAAACGGAAGAAAACAAGAATTGAACTGGCAAACAGTTTTTTCCTGAACTGCGCTGAGATATCACGACTCTTTGAACTCAGCAAAGCGGTGACGACAAAAGTGTTTGGCAAAGCACAGGCGCTGGACAAGCAGGAGTTGAAAGACAACTACCTCGATTCCGAAAAAGTACGGCTGACATCTGTGCTTCAGGTGCTCGGAATTACAGCAGAAGAACTGGAAAGGAAGATTGGTCATGAAACGGATATTCAACGATGAAATCCCCGAATACGACGAGTGGACATTCATTCTGTGGATGGCAATGCTCATCGGGATGACGGTAGGTCTTCTGATCTGCATGGGGGCTATCTACCTTTTATGAGGCGCTGTAATTGGAATTATGTTGCGGAGGTTAAATCCGACACCGGCAGGAGATTTCAGATCCTGACAGACAAAGAGATTGTTGCCCTTGCGGTTGCTGAATCGTTGGGCGGTTATTACAGGGAGATTAAGAAAATGACGATGGATGAATACATGGAAAACGAATCAAGAAGTGACACAAGAAAGACAGACGATGACGAAATCATCGAAAGAGTGATTGAACTGCTTGATGACGCAAATCTCGAAGCAAAGAAAATCAGCGAGCGGAATCCGATGAGGCGGAGAATTATCCGGGCAATCGATAACCTGAGCGCCAGCATTTACACGGAATGGTAATCGTCTGATGGCCTCAAGAAAAAACATAAGCACTTTCCAGCGGAAGTATCCGTTCAGGCGTATGGAAGGCGACACAGAGAGCGACAGATGGAAGTGGGCGGAACAGGATTGCCGGATCTTCAAAAAATGGGAACGAGGGGAAATCAGCGGAATAAACGCCCGGAGGGCATTAACCTTCAAGAACGATTGGACGATGATTCCCGATGCCGATGAATTCAAGAGGATGGCAAACAACCTCGGGTACTACAGAGAGAACGACATTCCAGAAGAAAGGAAATTCGGAATTTATGGAGAAACAGACTAAGAAACTGACACTTACGAAGCAGAAGGTTAAGGACCTGAAAGCGGACATCGAGAACCGCAAGGAATATATCGGCGGTTCGGACATCGGAACGATCATGGGGGAAAATCCCTGGAAGTCCGCATACACGCTGTGGGCCGAGAAAGCAGGTTTGATCGAGCCGGAAGACATCTCGGATGTAGAGGCGGTCTGGTGGGGAACACACCTTGAAGATCTCGTCGCAGAGCGCTTCACGATGAAGACCGGACTTCGGGTTGTCAGATCCAACTTTGCATACGGAATTGAGGAATACCCGTTCCTCAGGGGGCATATCGACAGACGGTCTCAGAAGGATGAATTCGGGCTTGAGTGCAAGACGACCAGTTCTTGGAACAAGACGAATTATGAGGATGGAGAAATCCCGCCGATGCATTGGTGGCAGTGCCAGTTTTATATGGCTGTGACAGGGATTAAAGTCTGGTATCTCGCCACAAAACGGGACAGCCAGTTCTTTGTGACAAAGATTGACCGTGATGATGAGGCAATCGAGCGGATGCTGGATGCCTGCCAGGATTTTTGGAATCACGTTCAGAACGGAGAGCCGGTGGAGATTGATGAATCGGAGTCCACAACAGAGACGCTCGAAAAGATGTATCCGGAAGGACTTGCGAATGACACGGTGGATCTTTCCTCAGCCGAGGATACATTGGATGCTCTGCAGGCATGCTCAATTCAGAAAAAGAACATCGACCAGATTGCGAACGGATACCGGAACGAGATTAAAGCTCTGCTTCAGGAAAAGAACCGTGGGGAATCGAAATCTTACGTCGTCACATGGAAGACAACAGCAAAGGGTGTCCGGCAGTTCCGGGTAACAGAAAAGAAAGGATAAAAAATGAACGCAATACTTATTGTTCTGATGATCGCAGCACTCGTACTTGCGGTCGCTATGTTCGCCAGAATGGAGAACGAAATCAAGAGCCTTAAAGAAGAGATTGACGGGGCTAAGAACCTCATCAATCTGAATGCCAAGGCAATCACGCTGATTGCCAATCCGAAAAAGGATAAGAGGGCAGTAACGGAACAGGACTTCAATCACTGGAAAACATATGTCGTAGATCAGGTGAAGAGGATCAGGGGAAGAATCGATTCCTTGGACAGCATTATCGGAGTCAATACAAATACCGAAGGAGAGGAAAAAGAAAATGACTGAAATTAAAGAAGCAAAGAAACCAGAAGTCAAGGCTACACCAACAAACGGAAACGCTATTGAAAGAACAGCACAGAGAACCGCAAAACTGACATTCAGTTCTTACATTAACGGAACAAATGTTCAGGAAGCAATTTTCAACACCCTTCAGACAACAGCAAGGACACAGACATTTACCGGAGCGTTAATCAGCGCATATTCCACAAATCCACAGCTCCGCACCTGTGAAATGGGATCTGTTGTATCGGCTGCACTTCTCGGAGAAAGCCTGAATCTTTCACCATCACCTCAGTTGGGACATTACTACCTTTTGCCGTTCAAGGACAATAAAACCGGCACTATAAAAGCCACATTTGTTCTTGGCTGGAAGGGATTCTATCAGTTGGCTCTTCGCTCCGGACAGTACAAAAACATTGATGCAGTAGCCATCAAGGAAGGAGAACTGAAATCATACAATCCGATCACAGGAGAAATCGAATTGGAACCAATCATGGATCCTAGAGAACGTGAGAAGGCAAAGACAATCGGATACTACGGTTTCTTTGAACTCCTGAACGGATTCAAAAAGCAGATTTACTGGTCCAAAGAAAAAATGGAAATGCATGCAATGGAGTTCTCAAAAGGTTACAAAGTAAAAAAAGGTTATACGTTTTGGGAAAAGGATTTTGACAGCATGGCTCTTAAAACGATACTCCGTCAGCTTATCGGAAAGTATGGAATCATGAGCATTCAGATGCAGAGCGGTTTTGTGGCAGACGGTGCTGCTAATCCTGTGAAACTCGGAGAAAGCGACGATTCAGAACCTGTTTACTTCGATAATCCTGATGTTATGGATGCGGATTTCGCTGAAACGAACACCGAAACCGGAGAGGTAACAGATGCCGAATGAGAAGTACATTCTCGGCATAGATCCAGGGAACAAGCAGAGCGCATTCTGCCTCTGTTCCCCGGATTTACATCCACTTGAATTCGGAAAGTACGAGAACACTACGCTTCTCGCTTTCGATCCGGATGCTTTTGAAGGGAAGATATCGGCAGCACTTCTTAATCAGAACTGTGATACAGACAACACGATTGTTGTTATCGAAAACATAGAATCGTTCGGAATGGCAGTCGGAAGATCCGTGCTTGACACATGCATCTACATTGGAGAACTCAGACGGCACTTCATGACGTACGGATACAAGGTTGAGTATGTATTCAGACATGAAGAGAAAATGACCATCTGTCACAGCGTGAAAGCCAACGACGCAACGATCAAGCAGGCACTTGTGGACAGGTTTGCTCCTGACACACCAAATCACGGCAAGGGAACAAAAAAAGAGCCGGGATTTTTCCACAATTTTCACGCCGATGTGTGGAGCAGTTTCGCAATCTGTTGCACGTATCACGACAACCATTGGTTAGAAACCTTACATATGGATGAACTGCCGTTTTAGGAGGCACCATGAGTCTGGAAAGATTTAAAGCAATCGATGGTTTTGAGGATTACGAAGTATCGACGTGGGGAAGGATCTTTAACACAAAAACCGGTCGATATATCAGGCCTGAGATCTGTAAAAAAGGATATCTGAGAGTTGATCTGTACAACGATGCCGGCAGGAAACATTGCAAAGTTCATCGTCTGGTCGCCAAGGCTTTCATTCCGAATCCGGAAAACAAGCCGGACATCAATCACATAGACGGAAACAATCAGAACAACTCCATTTCCAATCTCGAATGGGTGACGAACAAAGAGAACAGCCTGAAGGCAACGGAAATCAGGAGACTTAGAAAAGAGGAACACGGACTGTGAAGACAATGACTCTTGATGACAAAGTAACAGAAGCGTGCCATCGAATCGAAGAACTGTGGAATGAAACGGACGGCAAATGCTACGTCTCATTCTCCGGAGGAAAAGATTCTACTGTGCTTCTGGCACTCATCAAAATGTGTCAGGAACTGTACACAGTTGGCGATATTCCTGCCGTGTTCAGTAATACCGGAATCGAACTTGGTGTAACGGTAGACTTTGTGAAATGGGTGAAGGAAAACTGGTATCCGAATGTAGTAATTATCCATCCGGTGAAACCATTCGACACAGTGCTGAAAGAGCACGGCAAACCTATCAGATCGAAATTAAAATCAAAGAAGTTGCATCAATTCCATTATGGCAAGCGCACCGAAGCACTACTACTACTACTACTACTCGGTAAAACTATGCAGAACAAGTCGACATGTAAATATGTCCTTGCAAACAAGGATCTTCACATGATTCATGACGACTTCCCGATCAAGCCTTCCGCTGAATGTTGTGATTGGATGAAGAAAAAGCCATTCGAGCGTTATGCCAAAGAAAACGGAATGAACGGCGCAATGCAAGGAGTCCGAGTTTCTGAAGGTGGGGCAAGAGACATAGCTGCAAAAGCGAGAGTAAAACACGGCGGTAAATTGTGTACTTGGATTAAAGGTGGAATCATTCAAAAAGCACCGATTATCGATTGGACTAACGAAGATGTAGAAGAGTTCATAAAAAAGTACAATGTGCCGTTATCGGAAGCATACACGAAATACGGTTTTGATAGAACGGGATGCATGGCCTGCCCTTATTCAAAGCGAGTCGATCACGATCTTGAGTATCTGTATTTTCACGAACCAAACAGGTACAAGGCATCTATGCATTGGCTGAAAGATGTGTACATAGCGCAGAATGTAGTACTCCCTTTTGATGCCTCCTACGAGAGAGAGAGAGAGAGAGAGTGGCGTGATAAGTACGAGCCGATGCGTCAGGAGATGCTTCGCAAGTACCGGCCAAATTCTCGGCTCATCAAAGAAAATCATCAGACAGACATATTTGATTATTTAGAAGAGAAAGACAATGCCAATGAATAAATATCCAAAGGAATGCCCGTTCTGCGGGAACGAAAAGACAAAACTTGTAAAGGTTTTTTTGACACCGTTACCGATGGTGATCTGCGACAACTGCGGTGCTACCGTTTCGTTCCGTGGTGGGGAAAATCCAATGGAAACACTCAGACGGTATAACCGTAGAACAGGTAAGAACCTGAATTAGGAAAAATATATGACGAGTGAAACAGAAAAAATTCTTCGCAGAACAATCATGGAGCTTGAAGCGAAGAACGAAGAAATGCGGAAACGTATGCAGACATTGGAGAACATGAACTATGAAATCTTCTCCAAAAACAAGGAAATGAGCGCATACATTCATGCATTGGAGATGAGCAGATAGAAAAGGAGAAATAAAAAAGAATATTATGGCATTTTCAGACAGTTATAACTTTGTGCACATCCTCGGAAGGATTGCGACGGACATTACTCCGATCAACAACAAATCAGGGGAAACAATCGGTTGCCGGTTCAATATTGCCTGCGACCGCAGACAGACCGAAAAGACGAAGGATCAGCCGAAGCAGACCGATTACATTCCGTGCATCGCATGGGCTTGGGTCTCAAAGCGTCTCCTCGATCATCACAAAAAGGGAGACAAGGTTTCTGTGTACGGATCCTGGCAGTCCGGGAACTATACCGGCAGAGACGGCAAGAAGGTATACACGAACAACTGCCTCGTAAATGAGATTCACGATATGAGTTCAGGGAATTCAAGCGGAGGAGCCAACAATTACCGGCAGGTTGTTTCCTCGAATGAACTGGACGATGTCCTTGGACAGAGCGATCCGGGAGCTGGAAAGTACCCGGATGTGGATCCTGATGACCTCCCGTTCTGAGGAACTCTTCAGACATTGCCTCAAAACGGCTGACGGATGGGTTGTCAGGACACTGAAGAGAGAATACAACTCGGTTATTCCATCGTGTCTTATAACCGGTTCTGACGATGTGCGGATCGGAGAAAAACTCCTGTCCGTCATCGTCGGGTTTCCGGTACAAATCCGCAAAACAGAAGGCGGATACATATGCGAAAGGAAATAGGAAACAATGTCGATAAGAAAACCGTTATCAAAAAGAACACGGTTCGAGGTATTCAAACGAGATAGATTCACTTGCCAATACTGCGGAAAAATGGCGCCGGATGTAATTCTTGAAGTTGATCACATTGTTCCGGTGGCAGAAGGCGGTGGAGATGAGATTACAAATCTCATTACATCTTGTATGGACTGCAACAGAGGAAAGGGGAAACGAAAACTCAGTGATGATGCCGTAATAAAAAAACAGCAAGCACAGCTCGTGGAACTTGCCGAGAAACGTGAGCAGTACGAGATGATTGCTTTATGGAAGCAAGAACTGCTCGATATGGAAAAGAATGCTGCCGAAAGCGCATTGATGTACTGGAACAGAATGACGTACTCTGATTTGCCGGACAGCAAACTTCCGTTCATTGAGAAGATCATCAGAGAATTTGGAATCCGTCTTGTCTATGATGCGATGGATATTGCGTACAGAGACTATTACATGCGGAAAAGAGAATCCAGTAGCGGTAGTCTCAGCAGACTTGGCGGTATTTGTTACAACCTAAAGAACGGCAGAAATGCATGGGATAAGAAAGGATAAGACAATGGCGGAACGTAGGATGTTTGCTAAGACGATTGTATTAAGCGATGCGTTCTTAGACATGCCACCAACGACAAGATGCTTGTACTTCACATTGGGGATGTTCGCAGACGATGACGGTTTTGTGAATAACCCAAAAAGTATTATGCGACAGTGTGGAGCATCGGAAGACGATTTAAAAATTCTTCTTGCGAAAAAGTTTGTACTGTCATTCGAATCAGGAGTGATCGTAATCAAACACTGGAGAATAAATAATTACCTTCAGAAAGATAGGGTTCAGCCTACGAAGTACGTAGAAGAAAGACAACAGTTGGAAATTGAACCGAATGGCGGGTACTCAAAGAAGACCGATGTATACACAAGCGTGTATACAGAAGACATAGTAAGTAATAGTAATTCAATTGGCAGTAATTTAATTATTAAAAACATTCCCTCAAATTCACCGCAAGAGGCAATCGATTTACCATCTGAGGCAACCGCAAGCGGTACCGCAAATGCGGAACTGCTGAGTATCGAGGAATCGTGGTTTACCGCATTTTGGGAACGATATCCGGTCAAACGGGACAAGAAAGTTGCGCACAGGACATTCCTCAAAGTCTGTAAGAAGCAGGAAACCTACGATGCGATCATGAACGCCTTGGACAGGCAGATACCCACATGGAAGGATCCTAAGTACATTCCCTATCCATCAACATGGCTGAACGGGGAAAGATGGAACGATGAGATCAAACCGACAAAGCAGGCATTCTCCATACCGTTCCCGGAAATCTACGAGGGAGGAAATACGGATGAACCCTTCTGAGGCTAAAGATATTATCAACATCCTGGTCGCAACCTACCCGAATGCATACAAGGACCAGCAGAGCGGAACGTTCGATATGATCGCTAAACTCTGGTACAGCAAGTTCAAAAACATTGACGTCAAAATCGTTAAAAGGGCATTGTTCGATGCGATAACAGAAAAGACGGACAATTTCCCTCCAGCAATCGGGCAGGTAGCGCAGAACATTCGTGACAGGATCTCCGTATTCGATGCGGAGTCGCAATGGGAGAATGTAATGTGGATTGTCCGGAATGTTCCGGAAGGACTGCACAAAGCACCGGCAAAATACTTGGATTCTGTATCTCAGATGTTTGTAGACGAATATTATCTCAGGAATCTTAAAAATACTTCGATATCAGAATTTGACAGAAAGGCGTTCCTCGACCGGTACCGGAAACTGCAGGACGATACAGAACGAAAAGCAATCGATACCGGAAACATCCTTCTGATGTCAACAGAAGGAAAACTCGCTCAGATCGGAATGACGGTAAAGGCAATCGATGTTAAACACAAATGACCTGAATCCGCTGTTCGAATATCTCCCGCTCTGTGCTCAGACCCGGGAGACGAAGGACGAGAACGGAAAAACGGTGTCCGAGGTTAAATATCTCAAGACATATCCTCCGTACCCTTGGCTCCCGGGGACCGGAGATCACTTCGATGATGACCCTCAGGAATTTATCGACCTGTGCGCAGCCGAAGGACTGGTGCACTGGGAAACAGAAGAGCAGAGAAAGGACCGTATCGGAAGGCAGAAGGCCTTCGAAGAACAGTCTGCAGAACAATATTTCGATTAAAGTACACGTAGCGTGTACAAAAACCTATCTAGGAGGCATGAAACGGGTCGGGGTGGGGAATTGTGCCACCGGAACGAAACGTGCCTAGAATCGCCTTAAAAAGGCTCGGAGGACGATGTAGGAAAAATGGACAAGGATCTTGAAAAGGAAATCTTAAAAAAGCCTAAGGAAGATATTGTACGGGATTTTATGCTTTCTCTTGAATTGCTAACAACGATTTCGGAAGTGTACGAAAAGAAATTTGGTAGTGAGAAAACGTTTGAATTCATTGATTTCGTGACAAATGAAACTATCAAAAGAATGAACAGAGAAGCAGACATGGAAATGTTTATGGATGCCATCATAAACAGATATGAATGGATGATGTCCGAGGATCAGGACGAAGAAGACGTCATGGATTTTGCGGAAGATCTCAGGGGGATGTCGTGATTATCAACAATAACGGAGTTATTCGGCAGGTAATAGATATTAAAGGGCACAAGCACCAGACGATTGTTGCGATTGAGGAACTGTCGGAATTGCAGAAAGAACTCTGCAAAGCTTTGCGGGGCAGAGACAATCATGCGGAGATCCTGGAAGAAACAGCGGATGTAATGATCTGCCTGCTTCAGATTCGGGAAATGTACAACATCAAAGACGAAGAGCTGCAGAAAGAGATCAACGATAAATTGCGGAGACTGGAGGAGAGGCTGAATCATGAAAGTGTATGAGTTGATTCAGAAACTTTGCGAAAATGACCCAAACAACGAGGTGATTGTCAGTGTATTTGGCAAGTGCGACAGGTTCATGGAATATATCGATGATTCACAGAACTGCGCAATGGAATGGTCATCAATATGGGCAACGGTGGATAGTGTGAGAGTGAGAAAAGACATTAAAAAAGTGTTCGTGGATTGTGAATTGGAAAGACTGTGAGGAAAGAATAATGAGAGATTCTGGCACTGATTGTCTTGGGGCGGAGTACAAGCGGACGGATAAAGACTTTAAGTTTCGGCATCTTGAACAGGATAATTGCTGTTGTTCTATCTGCCACGGAACTGGAGCAAAGTGGGAGTTTGGATATGTTTTAAGAAACTATCGAAGTCCGAGGACGAAGAAGATTTGCAAGACCTTACAAGCGCATGGACACAGCTTTTGGATTTGTCCCAATTGCCTTGAGAACATGAAGGCAATCACGGGACTTGCCATTATGAAAGAAAGGAAAGAAGAATGAGAGACCAGTGGAATGAATTAAAGGCATCTATTACAGAACTCCGCGATAATGGCGGAACGGGAACACAGCAAGAGGTTTGTAAATTTCTGGTCAATCTGATGGATGCGCTTGAAAAGCAGATGCAAGAGCATTGTGACGATTGTATCAGCAGACAGGCGGCGATTGATCTTGCAAGGGACCTCTGTGTCCCTACCAAAGATGGATCAATATATCGACACAGATGCATAGATCCGGATGCAATACGAGAATTGCCGCCCGTACAGCCGGAACGGATATGTGTCGCAAAAGTAACACTTACATACGAGCAAGTAAAAGAAGCAGTTGAAAAAGCGAAGTGTGAAATTTTAACCGTGCTGTCCGCAGAACCAGAACGCAAGAAGGGGCAGT
>Ga0247611_10009030_pt1 | contig 12124 bp, 10 predicted proteins | sample 177DNAGHGhighgp2_FD_192422 | JGI IMG/M metagenome (GOLD analysis project Ga0247611, IMG submission 192422) | Sheep rumen microbial communities from Palmerston North, Manawatu-Wanganui, New Zealand - 1770 DNA GHGhigh gp2 | ecosystem: Host-associated > Mammals > Digestive system > Stomach > Rumen... | reverse complement strand
TTAGCAACGATAATGAGTGAATCAACGTACTTTGCAAGTTCACGGATACCACGCTCTGCATTAGCAGCTCTTCTTGAACCTTCAAATCCGAAAGGTCTTGTAACAACTGCTACTGTGAGGATTCCGAGTTCCTGAGCGATCTGAGCAACTACGGGAGCAGCTCCTGTACCTGTTCCGCCGCCCATGCCGGCTGTGATAAAGAGCATATCAGTATTATTGATTGCTTCAGCGATCTCGTCCTTGGACTCTTCGGCAGCCTTCTCGCCGATGCTGGGATCTGCGCCGCATCCGAGACCTCTTGTCACCTTCTGACCGATTTGTATCTTAACTCCGGCTTTACATCTTGCAAGAGCCTGATTATCTGAATTAACGCAGATAAAATCGATTCCCTGAACACCGCTGTCTACCATTCTGTCAACAGCATTGCATCCGCCGCCACCTACACCAATTACTTTGATGGATGCAAAATTCTCTTCGTCCAATACAAAACCTCGCTTGTCAGACATGCTCAACTTCCTCCGTCATACGTATAACTTTGATTGCACACATTTAATTATATATATAGCAACATAACAGATTTTAACCCAAATATGGCGTATCTTCAACCGAAATGTAACCCATATATGTCAAAAATGTTAAATATACATAGTTTGATTGTACCATTATTTGTCAAAAAGCAATATTTTTTTTATCCCTCGGCATCAGTGGTACGGGTCTCATCTTCAGTCATATCTTCAGATACGCTGAATTCGCGGTAGATATACTCATCGCCGGTCATGTCCAGAGCACCGCTCGGGAAGCCATTGTCGAAAACGTTGGAGTCGATTACGTATTTAAGCCATGCGGCATGTGTCGATATGTTCTCCAGACTGTCCATCTTGACCTGAAGAGTATGGGAATTGGGGAGTCTTACCGTAAGGAATATATAACCGCTCGGCAGCACTCTGACTTCTCTTGTATTCTCGAAGATGCTGTATTCGTTATCATTCCCGTTCATATCGGCAGCGAGAAGAGAACCTAAAACGATCAGGGCTTTCTGATAGTCGCTCTCATCCCTTATAACGATCTTTTTGCCGACAGTTGCATGCGTTATGTTAAGACCGCTTATTACAGGAGATACTTTGTTAGGGCTCCCTGACGACAATTCAAGGACTATGCCCTGATCATCCAAAGCGGCATATCCGTCCGGAGTCTTTACATTGGCAATCTTACTTCTCTCATCAACCGTTATTATCACGGTCGACGGTATAGTGAACGTGACTTTGCATCCCCTGACATACGGCGAACTTGAAGATATGATCTTTGCAGCTTTGTTGTAATCGGCAAAGAAGATATGGCTTCCGTAGTTTATTCCCGATTCCGCTATCAGCTCATCACTTTTAAGGACATAATTACCGCGCACTTCTATATTAGATATCCTGAATGCGGGAAGTGTTGCCACAAGAACAACAAGAACAACGACTGATATGGCCAGTATCAGAAAGACCGTACTCTTGGGATCTAACGGAAAGTCTTTAACAAAATCGAAGTTGGGAGAAGGCATATGAAATTCACGCCTTGTCTCTTCTTCCTCATCTTCATCCTCATATTCCTCTTCAGATTCCTCATATTCACCGTTTTCTTCGAGATCAGTCTCATCTTGATCAGAATCTTCTTCGGAGGAATCATCATCTGTATCCTCTTCATCGGGATCATAGGGGATCTCAACGAGATCCAGGATCATATCGTCAAGCGAAGATGAGGCGCCGTCTTCCTTTACGCCGGCGTCTTCCCCTTCTTCTTCATCACTGTCCATACTGAACAACTTGTTGAGCTCGTCATCATCCATACGTTGTATTCTATCAATTTTTGATGCAGATTGCCTCATCAATTGCATTCGCAATTATATCAGCAGTATCCGGCATGGCAAGTTTGCGGCATGATTCACGCATTTTCTGCTGTCTTCCGGGATCATCAAGTATCGCTTTCAGGAGCGGCGTAAGCTTGCCTTCACTGACATCACTGTCACTCATCACTTCACAACCGCCTTCCTTTGCGATGCTCTGAGCATTAAAAGTCTGATGATCGTGCGCGGCGAAAGGATAAGGCACGAGAACCGCACAGGCCCCTGTTGCACATACTTCGGCACACGTTACGGCACCGGCACGGAGGATGCAGCAGTCAGCAGCAGCAAGGTATGTTCCGGGATCATCTATGTAAGTTCTTGCGTCAAGATTCGGATACTGATCAGACAGCCTTTCGAACGCATCCGAATGCTGCTTTCCACAGCTCAAAACAAATTTAACATTGTTAAATTCCCCGCAGTTTAAGGCTTTCTCGACGAATCCTGTCAGTGTTGCACTTCCCAGGGATCCGCCCATTACGAAGACCATTTTGTCATTTGGATCAAGCCCGAGCTGGTCTCTTGCAGCTTCTCTCTCCTTCGTAAACATAATGCTCCTGACAGGATTTCCGGTAAAAACGACTTTCTTTGCCGTCGGGAAATAGCTTTCGATGCCTCTAAAACCGGTCATGACAAGAGCTGCCTTTTTCCCGAATCTCCTGTTGGCTCTTCCGGGGAATGCATTTGCTTCGTGGAGCATAACAGGAATATGTGCTCTCTCCGCCTCCAGCATAAGAGGAACAGATGAATAACCTCCCGTTGTAATGACGGCCATGGGTCTGAATTCTTCAATGAGTTTTCTGCATTTGGCTCTGCCCTTAGGCATGGCTTTGACGGCCTTGATCAGCTTTGCGGACGGCTTCATGGGAAAAGGCTCCGCCTCAACGTGATGGAACTCATATCCTGCCTTGGGAACAAGTTCCCCCTCAAGCTTATCCTGTCTTCCCGTGAATATGCATTTGCATGTGTCGCCGCGGGATTCATAGAAATTCATCAATGTATCTGCAATGGTGATCGCAGGATTGATATGACCGGACGTTCCTCCGCCCGTGATAATAAACCTATATTCCATCTTCTGCTTCCGCCGGTATTTCTGTATTCTCTCCTGTTACGGCAGGTGCAGATCCGTATCTCGAGCATCCGAGGATCAGTCCGAAAGCAACGAGAAGGAAGATCTGGGCAGAACCGCCGTAACTGATAAAGGGCAATGTGACACCTGTTGAAGGCATGATCTGAAGCTCAACCGCAATATTCATGAAAGCCTCTATGAATATGATCGCGGTGCACCCCGATGCCAGCACCCTGTAATATGTATTCTCCGCATTCCATATGACCGCCATGCACATGGCCAGTATGACCATATATATGATTATCAGGAACATGCCTCCGACAAATCCGGTCTCCTCTACGAATACAGAATAAATATAGTCATTCTGGGCCTCTGATATATAGTTGTATTTTGATCTCGATTCGCCCATTCCGACTCCCCACATTCCGCCGGAGCCCAATGCATAATGAGCATTATCGATCTGTCTTGTATCGTCTTTTGTGAGAGTCGTTTCCTCATTCTCATCCTGGGTGAAGATCGCGATTCTCTTGAAGACGTGAGAGAAGTTGCCCATTATCTTTTCTTCCATCTTCGTTACTGTCTCATCCGGCATGATCGTGTATGCAGCCGCACCGAATACAATTGCAACTCCGAGCATGATCGATATACCTATGATCCATGACCTGTGATTGATGCCTGATGTAAGTGCACATATGAAGATTACTGCCGCAATGATCATGGCACATGATCCGTGAGGCTCGAGGAGAATGAACAGGTCAACCAATACCGCACCGACTATCGGAACGATGAAGTCGAACATCGTATCCATGAAGACCTGACCTCTCGGAGACTTGGCCTTAAGCTTCCCTTCCTTGCGAAGGTTTATTATGAATTGCCTGTAAGCAGCAAAACTGATAACAAGCAGTACTTTTATCATCTCTGAAGGCTGGAACTGGAAGCCGGCGATCATGAACCACCTTCTTGCACCGTTATACTGTCTTCCTGCAACGAGTGTAATTACGGCAAGAAGAAGTGACAAGCCGCCTGTTGATATGCTGAGGAAAAGATATTTTTTACCGAAGAGCTTGACGGGATCTACAAAATTGAGGAATAGTATGCCTGCCATTCCGATAAGAGTAAATCTTATCTGTTTCTTGACATAATAGAGCGAATCCTGGAACTCTGCATACCCGATGGGACTTGATACAGAATAGAGGATACAAGACCCAGACAAACGATCACCATCAGCATGATGAACAGAGGAATGTTGGATCTGTTTACGTGCTTTTTGACGATCCCCTCACGCCCGTGGGAAGTCTTACTGAATATAAGCTGTTCTATCTGTGCTTTCGATTCAAATTCGCTCATTATCCGTTACCAAGTTTCACAAATTCTCCGGCAAGTTTTTCAAAGCCGAATGAATGCGATGCCTTGAACAGCAACACATCTCCGTCCTGAACATAACCTGTAAGTTTTTTCTTAACATCTTCCGTATCAGTACATTCGATCACTTCGGCATTCTTATCAAGAGACTTGAATCCGTCAATGAAATCTTTCCTGTTATCACCTGTTACGAATACCGCATCAAAACCGTACCCGCCGCATGATCTTCCTATCTGATGATGAAGCTTTGCAGAATAGTCTCCGAGTTCGAGCATTCCTCCGAGCACTGCTATCCTGCGCTTGCCGCGGCCTATCACCGAGAGGTTGCCAAAGGCCGCCTCCATTGATTCGGGAGAAGCATTATATGCGTCATCGATAACAATGAATCTGTCTGTGAAATGAACCATTCCTCTTCCCTGCGGCTGGGCAAATTCTTTCACAGCCTCTATCGCTTTCTCTCTGGGAATTCCAAGAACTGCACCGCACAGCAATGCATAAAGTGAATTCTTGACATTATGTATGCCGTTGAGCTGAAGCTCTACATTTCTGCAATGAACAGTCCTCTCGATCCGCCTTACCGTTGCATCGAAAATGACTCCGTTCTCCTTCTCAAATTTGATATTCTCTGCATAAGCCTCAACGGACAATCCGGCATTGTGACCGGACACCGATACGGATGCAACGAGTATTCCAAACGGAACTGTTGACTGAACTTTCCTGACCAGATTCTTATCATCTCCGTCAACGATTATCATGCCGCCTGATGACAGACCTTCTATGATCTCACACTTGGCATCCATTATATTCTCGCGGCTTCCGAGCCTCTCGATATGGGAATAGCCCACAGTGGTTATGATCGCAATGTCAGGACATGCGATCTTTGTAAGATAAGAGATCTCGCCTTTAAGACGCATTCCCAGTTCAAGCACGAGGACCTCTGTATCCTTGGGAGCTGACAGGATCGTCATGGGCATTCCGATCTCATTATTCTCATTCATCTTCGTTGAGTAACACTTCATGCTGCTCGAAATAACTCTTGCAACCATTTCGCGTGTGGAAGTCTTACCGACGGAACCTGTCACGCATATAGTCTTAAAACCGATCTTAAACCTGTAGTGCTTTGCAAGAAGACCTATAGCAGTCACTGTGTCTTCAACCAATACTGCGACGACGCCGTCCGGGATCTTCTCTCTTCTGTCTGCGAGAACACATACAGCACCCTTTGCAACCGCATCTGCTATAAAATCGTGACCGTCAAATCTCTCTCCCCTGATGGCAAAATATATATCACCGTCTTTGATCGTCCTGGTATCCTTTGATACGCCGTTGATATTCATATGTACAGCCGTTGCATCGCTCTTCCCTGGGGCATAAACTTCTCCACCGACAGCATTAACGACTTCTTCTAACGAAAACATATGATCATCCATTTATACGATTCCTCTTTCCTTCTCGATCTGAGCTATGCATTCAGATGCAACTGTATAATCATCAAAAGGATATTTTACACCTTTTATCTCCTGATAGTCCTCATGACCTTTTCCGGCTATTATAACCGTATCTCCCGCAGTAGCAAATGAGACAGCTCTCAATATTGCTTCCTTCCTGTCAGGAACAACTTCATATTGAGCAGAAGTTTTATTGACGGACGCCAATATATCATCGATGATGCTCATGGGTTCTTCCATTCTGGGATTGTCGGAAGTTATGATCGTCACATCGGACATTTCCGATGATATCCTGCCCATCTCGAAACGTCTTTCCGGTGGTCTGTTGCCTCCGCATCCGAACAGGGTGATCACCCTTCCTTCAGTAAACTCTTTTGCTGTCGCAATGACATTTGCAAGAGCTTCTCCGTTATGGGCATAATCAACGAGGACGTTTACTCCGAGTTTGTTTGCAACAGGCTGAAATCTTCCCGGTACGCGGACATACTCAATGGATCTGCATGCAGTCTCCGCATCAATTCCCGCAACATGAGTGCAGGCTAATGCGCAAAGAGCATTATACACATTGAACTTACCCGGGATCGGTACAAACACATCAAATCTGTCACCGCCGATATTCAGCACAAATGAAGTTCCGTTAACACCGCCTTTGGAATCAGACTTCATGTCTTCAGCCATGATATCAGCATCGTTATCTATGCCGTAGGTGATGACTCTGCACCGTTTTGATGCATAATCCATTATCTCATCGAATCTGTCACAGTCTGCATTGATCACACCATACTCTGCCGTATCGAAGATCATCAGTTTGCTGTTGAAATAATCCTCCATATCAGGATGTTCTATCCCGCCGATATGATCGTTGTACAGATTGGTAAAACATGCAGCTTTGTAACGCATTCCATAGTTGCGCTTCAGCTTCAGTCCGAGAGAAGATACCTCCATCACGCAGTCTTTATATCCGGCATCCGCCAGGCTGCCGAGGAATTCATATGTTACGGGAGCTTCAGGAGTCGTATGATCAGCCGGGATCTTTTTGTCTCCCATCATGGAACACACCGTTCCCATAAGACCTGTATCAACTCCTGCTCTCTGCATGATCTCATGGACCATGAAAGCAGATGTCGTCTTCCCCTTGGTACCCGTTATTCCGTACAGTTCTATCTTTCTTTCGGGATGATCGTACATGTTTGCAGCGATCTTTGCCATTCCCGTTCTTGTATCATCGATCGATACTATCGTGACATCATATTCTTCCGCGAGTTTGATGAGATCATCATCGCTCATCTCTTTCTGGACATTGTCGCATACTATAACGGACGCACCGGACTTGACCGCATTTTCGATATATTTGTGACCGTCTGTACCGTTGCCTATGACAGCGATAAAAAGATCGCCCGGCCCGACATTGCGCGAATCCCAGACAATGCCGGATGCCGGTGTCTCCACGTCTCCGAATATGATCCTGTAATCAATACCATCAAGTAATTCAAACAATGATCTGCCCATTTTATTCACCTCAACCGACATTCTCATCTTCCGTCGATTCAGTGGTCTGGTATGTGATGATACCATCCTCATCCTCGATCGCCGTAGTGTTGTCCGGTGTATCGTCTCCTGCATCATCTCCGCCTTCGGGAGCAGGATCTGCGGATCTGACGAGCGTTACCGTAATGATATCGCCTGCCAGCACCTTAGTTCCCATTGCAACACTCTGGCTGACACAAGTTCCCGTGACATCTCCTTCAACTTTACAGTTCAGCTGCAGCTGTCTGCATGCTTCTATGCATTCTATCGCAGACATACCCGTCATGTTAGGCACTCTTGTGGTAAGCATCTGTTCCTGTGTTATTCCGTCAGGATAGAGGACAACGACACCTGTTGAATAAAGTGTATGCGTATAGTCGGGATGCGTTGATCCGATGATCGTATCCTGATCCATATCCTCAACGCCGAATATAGGCGTCTGTCCGTTGATCGCAATCTGTGATGCAGCATCGCCGGCAGTCTTGCCAAGTACGTACTGGATATAATATTTCTTCAACAGTTTGTTGTATTCTTCTTCCGTGAAGACTCTCGGAACACCCATGTATGTAAGAGTTCCTGACACGATATCGGCTGCAGTCGATGCGGCAGCAGATGATCCTACAGAATTGTTCGCAGGCTTGTTGAGGACAACGAGGACAGCGATCTGGGGATCATCAGCAGGTGCATAGCATGAGAAGGACAGCACGTGTGCGCCTCTCAGTTCACCGGTCTCGATAGTTGACGTTGATGTCTTGCCCGCAACGGAATAACCGGGAACCTGACCTGCTGTACCTGTACCGTCCGTAACAACCGCCTCGAGCATCCTGCGGACTCTCGCACAAGTCTCATCCGAGAATACTGTTCTTACTACTTCAGGCTCGATCTCATCAACTATATTGCCTTCACTGTCTGTTATGTATTTGACAACGTGAGGAACAAGAAGATCTCCGCCGTTTATGATCGCACAATAAGACATTATAAGCTGGATCGGCGTAACCGTTGAAGACTCGCCGTATGAGAGAACCGCAAGATCGACATACTGAGGGTCTCTGTGGAAGATTCCTTTACCTTCAGCAGGAAGATCGATACCTGTCGTATCGTAGAATCCGAGCATTCTTACGTATGTGTAATAGCGTGTCAGACCGATCCTTGTCGCAAGCTGCGTAAAGATCGGGTTGCAAGAATTCTGGAAAGCCTTGAACAGTGTCTCTGTTCCGTGATTATAATGATGCGATTTCTGGAGCCAGCATGAGATCGTATGAGATGTCGTGATCGGGATAGGATTATCCGAGAACATCTCATCCTCATTTGTCAGGTTCTCCTCCATCGCAATACATGTAGTCAGAGCCTTGAATGTAGAACCCGGCTCATATGTATCTGATACACATCTGTTACGCCAGCAGTTACCCATTATGTACTGAACCTGATCATCATACTCCATCTCTCCCCATTCCTCATCGCTCATTCCGTACGGCATCGCATAGGGATCGTTAAGGTCGTAATCAGGGAGAGATACCATTGCATATATCGCACCTGTATACGGATTCATTACAATGGCGCAAATACCGTCTCTCGGGCGGTATTTGAGATAAGCATTGCGGCATGCTTCCTCGGCAATTCTCTGGATACTTACATCAATGTTGAGCACCAGATTATTGCCGTCAACAGCAGGCTCGTTTGTCGCAGCAGAATACGGCAGAACGCCGCCTGTCGCTTCATCGACTTCCGAATACCTGTAGCCGTTATTACCGGACAGGGTGGAATTGTAGTAAGCCTCAAGTCCGTACAGACCCTTGACCGAGATTCCGTCATTGCGTGCAAAACCGATTATCTGGGAAGCCAAGCTGCCATAGTTATAGTATCTCTGGGGAACGGCAACGAAAGACACTCCCGCGATATCATACTCATCGAGGAATGCCGCCAGTTCTTCTTTCTTCTCAGCCGATACGTTCTTGCAGATATCACATCCGAGGACTTTGACTCTCGGATCATTTCCGTCATTCGGATTTTCGGGAAGAATGGAATCCATCTTCTCATATGTTACGCCGAGTATATTGATGAATCCGTTGATTATGGAAGTCCTGTCGAGCTTCTTGGATATAACCATCTTGGGAGTGCAGACAACGGTATAGTCGTAAGTGTTCGAAGCTAAAGGAATACCGTTTGCATCATAGATCTGACCGCGGTCGGATGCGTAGGTCAGCAGCTTCCACTGCTGGGACGATGCAGCCTTTGCATACTGCTCATAATCAAGCACCGTTGTTATGTATAACTGACATATCTCATAGAAAGCAAATATAAGCGCCATACCGAATGCAAGCATCGGCATGATCTTAGACCATTTCTCACTGTGGGGTTTGTATGCCAGAGCGCTAAGCGGACCTTTTCTTCTGTGATCGCTCACCTGTAACACCCCCGATCAATTGCCGGAATCCGGGTGTTGTCTGTAGTAATCCGTCAGATTGTTGACCGCATTCTCAAGAGCTTCTTCACTGACACCGTAAGCATCATAAGTAATAACGGTCTTAAGCGAATCGTTATGGGGTATCGGGAGATTAACGATCTGATTCTGGTTGGGATCCTGCATTCCGAGTGCCAATGCCTGTGCCCTGATGTTATCCATATCAGAAATGCCATTTGCATCTTCTTCGGCATCCAGTATCTCATTTTTCAGTTTTGCGATCCTGTCTTTCGCATTGGAATTGTCGCGGCTCATCTCTGCAAGCTGAGTCTGAGGATACATCATAAGGATCATGAGCGCAGATACGAATACGACAAGGAGCAATACAACAACCGTCTCGAAAACTCTTCTTCCGGTCAGCTTGCGGGCCTGTCTTACCTGCTCACGTTCTCTGTCCTGATTATATTTTTCCTCGATCTTCTCCTGAAGGACAGCATTACGCCTATCAAGGTCTTCGCGGGATACAAAATCGTCAGGGAGGTTATCTTCCAGGGTGACACGACCGTCTTTTAATGTATAGATATCTTTCTTTGTGTTGATGATCTCATCTACGGCAAAATCATGATTTGCCGGACGTTGCTTTACTGCCACCTTATAACCTCCTTCCTCAATTTTTCTCGAAGATACGCAGCTTGCAGCAATGCGCTCTCCTGTTATTTTTTATCTCGTCATCTGATGCAATGACGGGCTTTTTTGTAATTATCTTCCCCTCAGGCTTTTTTCCGCACACGCAGTACGGGAAATCCTTGGGACATGTACACGGGTTTTCCCATGTTTTGAACTTCTCCTTGACGATACGGTCTTCCAGTGAATGGAAAGTGATTACTGCAATCCTTCCTCCTGCTGCAAGCAGACCGATCGAATCGTCGAGCATCTTCTCCAGACCGTTAAGTTCTCCATTGACTTCGATCCTCAACGCCTGAAAGCATCTTCTTGCAGGGTGCTGATCTTCGCCTCTTCCTTTCCCCGGCATGTAAGATGCGATCTTATTTGCCAGAGTAACCGTATCTTTGAAGGGCTCTTTTTGCCTGTCACGGACTATGCCTGCAGCAATCCTTCTGCTGAATTTCTCTTCGCCGTATCTGTAAAAGATATCCGCAAGAGCCTCTTCGCTGTAAGTATTTACAACTTCAGCCGCCGTAAGGCTGCGCGTCAGGTCCATCCTCATATCGAGGGGGCCTTCTGCCGCATACGAGAAACCCCTCTCAGGCGTGTCTATCTGATGACTCGATACACCAAGATCTGCAAGTATTCCGTCAACTCTATCAAGGTTCAGTTCTTCTGCCACATCAGCGATGTCGGCAAAATCCGCTTTGACCGTACGCCAGTTAACATCCGGAAAGAGTTTTATCTTCTCTCCGCACGCTGCCAGGGCCTCATCATCCTTATCTATCGAGACAAGTCTGCCTTCCCTGCCAAGTCTTGCAGCAATGCCGCTGCTGTGCCCGCCGCCGCCTGCCGTACAGTCGATGTAACAGCCGTCGGGCTTTATGTTAAGACCATCCATGCACTCGTCAAAGAGTACAGGTATATGCTCAAAGACTTGAGACATAATACTGTGACTCCATGCCTGCGAGTTCGCTCAGATCATGATCTTCCTTATCGTAGAACTCCTTTGTACAGATCTCGAGTTTGTCATCCTCATCAAAGATGCAGATCTCATCGCCGGGTCTGGCGCCGATCTTCTCCCAGAGTTCATTGGATACCGCGATCCTTCCCTGCGAATCGACCTTTGTATAAAGAGCCTCTCCAAGGATAGACCTCTTGATCTTACGCGCATTGGGATTAACGGTATTCCATGATTTGGTATCTTCCTTGATCCTCTCAAACCTCTCGGTGGTAGCAACGCCCAAATACCCCTTGTCCAGACTGTTTGTTACAACAACACTGTCTCCAAAGGTCTCTCTCTGCCTTGTAGGAACGAATAGTCTCCCCTTGGCATCAATTTTCTTGATATCTCGCGCCATTCACCTGCTCCGGATAGGTTTTTTGGTTGTTTCAAAGAAGTTTTTGGCAAATATTTCCCAAAATTTCCCCAAATCACCACACATTTGTATTTTATTCGTAACATTAAATTAACGCAAGAGGTTTTTTGTCATTTTTTACATGATTTTTGTCTCCTCTTCCCGAAAAGTTACACCCCGCAGTACACCCAGGGTGTAACTATTGGTTTTAAAAACGCCGGATTTGACAACATTTAATACTGAAACTTACACCTTAGGTGTATGGGAAGGTGTAACTTTCGGATCCTGTTTATCTCAAAAACAACAATTTTTCCGATTTTCGTATCATTTCGGAGATTTTTCCGGGTTGACAGGTTGTAGAATCCCTCTATGGTACACATGAGTCAAAGACATCACGAACTTCGAATTGCT
>Ga0247611_10009029_pt1 | contig 12124 bp, 10 predicted proteins | sample 177DNAGHGhighgp2_FD_192422 | JGI IMG/M metagenome (GOLD analysis project Ga0247611, IMG submission 192422) | Sheep rumen microbial communities from Palmerston North, Manawatu-Wanganui, New Zealand - 1770 DNA GHGhigh gp2 | ecosystem: Host-associated > Mammals > Digestive system > Stomach > Rumen... | reverse complement strand
TATATTACTTTTTTTATTGTATAATAATTGTAGTGATTAGTATGATAGGTAATGATTGGGATATTGTTTTAAAAAGTGTTTGGGAAAGTGATGGATTTAAAAGATTCATGAATAAAGTAAATAAAGAGTATAAAGAATATACCTGTTTTCCAGAATATGATTTTATATTTAATGCTCTTAAATTAACACCATATAAAGATGTTAAAGTGGTTATTTTAGGTCAAGATCCATATCATGGAGTAGGAGAAGCTCATGGTCTTTCTTTTAGTGTACAACAAGGTATTAAAATGCCACCATCACTAAAAAATATATATAAAGAATTAAAAGATGATTTAAATATAGATAATCAAAATATTACAGATTTAACACCATGGGCAAAAGAAGGAGTATTACTTTTAAACAGTATATTAACAGTTAGAAAAGATAGTCCCTTATCACACAAAGATTTAGGTTGGCAATTACTAACAGATCATATAATAAAACTATTAAATCTAAAAAAAGAACCAGTAGTATTTATATTATGGGGAAACTATGCAAGAAGTAAAAAAGAATTTATAACAAATAAAAAACATTTAATAATAGAAAGTCCACATCCAAGTCCATTCTCTGCAAGAAGTGGATTCTTTGGAAGTAAACCATTTTCTAAAACAAATGAATTTTTAAAAAAGAACAAAATAAAGGAAGTTAATTTTAAACTTCCAAATTATTATTAAAATCATTTTCAAGTTCATTTCCATCAATTAATGAATTTAAATTATAATTCTTAAATTTAGAAATTACATTATATGGAAACTTCTTAATCATATCATTATAAATAACTGTATATTTATTATGATAGCTTCTAAGAGAAACAAGGAATATTTCATTAGTATTACATTTTTCTATTAATGATTTAAAAGCCTTTGTTTCTTTTACTTTAGGATTATCTTCTCTTATTTGCATTATTTCTTTAAAACATTTATTTAATAATTTCTCATCTTTATAATTATTGATTTCATTTTCATTAATCTTTTTAGCAGAATCAAATACTTTACTTTCAACTTTATATTTAGATACAGTCATATCAATAAGCTTAATAATAGATTCATATTTAATTTTATATTTATCCATACATTCTTTTTCAGAATCATCTAATCTTTTTTTAATAAGATTTAATTTTTCACTATAACTCTTATATAATATAAAAATAAGAGAAACTAATATTATTAATGAATCAATTATAATTAAAAATATATTGAACTTTGTCATATCTTCACATCCTAATAATAATTATAACACTAAATAAAAAAATTTAAAAGTTATTTAGCATAAGTTATTTCTTCATCAAACTCAAAAAAGTCAATATATATCATTAGAATTAAATAATAAACATCATTATCAATATCTCTTAGAACTAAATTATCTCTTCCAGCATGTTCAATAATACCAACAAAAACTCTATCTCTCCATTCATTAGAATCAGCAAATGATGCATGAACTCTTACTTTTTTACCAGCATTATTTCTTAAAATATTTTCAATATAACTTTGTTCCATAGTAAATGGAGTTTTAATAATTGGGTTTTTAGTATCTCTTGTTACATCATTTAAGAATACTGGACTTTGATAGTAACTTCCATTCATTATAACCTCCTTAATATTATTAAATGAAATGAATAATAAAATGTGATAAATAACTAGTAGATATATAAAAAATATATTATAATTATTTATAGAATGGAGGATATTATGGATATTAAAGTAGGAGTATCTAATCATCATGTACATTTAAAAAGAGAAGATTTAGATATATTATTTGGAGAAGGTTATGAACTTCATAATAAACGTGATTTAGTTCAAATAGGACAATATGCAGCTGAAGAAACAGTAACATTAGAACTAAATGGTAAAACTTTAGAACATATTAGAATAATTGGTCCTTGTAGAAGTTATACACAAGTAGAATTATTACAAAGAGATAATGAATATTTTGGGATTAATGCACCAATTAGAACAAGTGGAGATTTAAAGGGAAGTGAAACAATAGACATAATTGGACCAGTTGGAAGAGTTCATGCAGTAGAGTCAACCATTGTTGCTGATAGACATATACATATGTCAGCAGAAGATTTAATAACATTTAATGTTAAAAGAGGAGATACAGTAACAGTAGAATATGAAAATGGAGTAGTATTAGGAGATGTTCATATTAAATCAGATCCTACATGTAAATTAGAACTTCATATGAATAAGGATGAAGCAGAAAGTCTTGGTATAGAAACAGGAATGAGTGTTAAAATATGCTAAAAGTAGAACATGTAACAAAATATTATGATAATTTTAGAGCAGTAAATGATGTATCATTTGAAATACATGAAGGAGAAATATTTGGACTTCTTGGAGTAAATGGAGCAGGTAAAACAACTACATTTAGAATGATTATGGGTTTACTTGATAAAACACAAGGTTCAATAACATTAGATGGAAAAGAAATAGATTATTCTCTTACAGATAAAATAGGTTTTCTAACAGAAGAAAGAAGTTTACTTCCAACAAAAACTGTATTAGAACAAGCTATATATTATGGAGTATTAAAAGGTCTTACTCCAACAGAAGTAGCAGATAGATTAGATGAATATTTAAAAGAATTTGCAATAGAAGACTATAAAAATAAAAAAATAAAAGAATTATCAAAAGGTAATCAACAAAAAATACAATTTATATTAAGTGTAATACATAAACCAAAACTATTAATATTAGATGAACCATTTAGTGGACTAGATCCAATAAATGTAGAAATGTTTAAAAAAGTAATACTAAGACTAAAAAAAGAAAAAACAATAATTATATTCTCATCACATATGATGGAACATATAGAATACTTCTGTGATTCACTAATAATACTAGTAAAAGGAAATGTAGTATTAAGTGGAAAATTATCAAAAATAAAATCAGATTATAGACGTAAAAATATAAAAATAAAAGCTGATTTAAATGAAGAAGATATTTTAAAAATAAAAGGTGTTTTACAAATAGAAAAAAATAAAGATGAATACAATGTAAAAATAGAAGATGAGAGTTATGTAAACAAAGTGTTTAGTGCGTTAAGTAAATGTAAAAATGTAACAAAATTTGTAGTTGAAGAACCAACTTTAAATGAAATATTTATAGATAAAGTAGGTGAAAATTATGAAGAATAAATTTAAGTTTTTATTAAGGGACAGTCTTAAGAAAAAAATGGGTACAAAGGCATTTAAAATAATTAATATACTATTATGTATAATAATTATTGGTGTTATAAATATAGATAGTGTTATTAAGTTCTTCGGAGGAGATTTTGATGAAGAAGTAAATATTTACATTGTTGATGAAGTAGGTGTAAAGGATGAACTTGAATCAGTACTTAATAATAGTTATTTAGATTTACTTGAAAATTATAATTCAAAAGTATCAAAAACAGATAAATCATTAGAAGAATTAAAAAAAGATATTAAAGAAAATGAATCAAAAGATATAGTATTAAATATTACTAAAGTAGATAATCCAACATATGAAAATGTATTTAATGTAGAATTTATTACATATGAAAAAGTAGATACTATTTTATATACAAATATAGTAAATGCTATTAATACAGTTAAAATATCAGAATCTATGCAACTTGCTCAAATAGATAAAGAATTATTAAATAGTATTTATAAAAATATTGAAATAAAAAGAATAATGTTAAATGATGATGCTAAAGAAAATGAAGAATTTATGGAGTTAATAGGAGCTGTTATTACAATAGCATTTATAGTTCCATTCTTCTTACTAATAACATTAATTATACAAATGATTGGTGCTGAAATAAATGAAGAAAAGACATCTAAGAGTATGGAAATAATAATTTCATCAGTAAGTCCAGAAGCACATTTTATGTCTAAATTAATAGCTGCTAATGTATTTGCAATAATACAAGGAGCATTATTACTTTTATATTCATTAATAGGTGGAATAGTTAGATTATTTATAAATGGTGGACTTGTTAATAAAGTAGGAGATATAGCAAGTGATACAGCATCATTTAGTTCAATAAATAACTATATAAGTATGTTTATGCAAAGTGATGTAGCAAATAAATTATTAATTGGAATACCATTCTTTATAATATTGATTTTACTAAGTTTCTTAGCATATTCATTATTTATAGGAATACTTGCTAGTGTAACTACTAGTATGGAAGATTATAATCAAATACAAACACCAGTAATGGTATTTCTAATGGCGGGATATTTCTTAGCTATATATTCATCAGTATTCCAAGGTTCAACATTTATAAAAGTATTCTCAGTAATACCATTTATATCAGGAATACTAGCACCAGTATTATATACACTAGGACAGATAAGTGTTTGGGGATTAATACTTGCTATTGCTTTACTAATTATAGTGATATTATTACTATATAAATATGGTATGAAAGTATACAAAGTAGGTATATTAAATTATTCTTCAAGTAAACTTTGGACAAAAATATTTAAAGCTTTAAAAAATTAAAATAATTTGTAAAAATTAAAATAATTAATTGACAAGATTTGAATAAACATTATATAATTAGATTGACATAGCAATATGTCATGAATACTTCTACGAAACAATATGGAGGTATTCAACCAAAACCCCCTGAAGGAGCCGAAAGGCTCCATTTTTGTTTGCTTTTATGCTATTTTAGGCCATTTTAAGTCAAAGATGTGCTATTAAGGTTTAATAAAGTCCATTTTTGAACTACTTTTTGGGTGGTGGAGAGCGTTTTAAAACAGTTTTTTTATGCTAAAAAAGTCATTTAAAAGCTAAAATATTTTAAAATGTGCTAAAAAGCACAGGTATAAAACATTCAACTAGGAGAACACTTTTTTATATACATAAAATTTTGAAATTCTAGATAAAATAAGGGAAAACTTCATATTTAATTGAAAAAATAAATGGTTTTCAACCACCATTTTGCATACTATTTTTAAGTTTTAAAATATTATTTAAAATAATAATGAAATTTTAATAATAATATGTTATAATTTACTCAAGAAAAGACGCTAGTACAGGTCATTTTTTAAATGGTTTTTGTATTGGCGTTTTTTAGTAGTAAGGAAGTGAATAAATGGAAGACTTTTATTCAAATGAATATTTGCAGATGGATGAGAAGGTGGATGGCGTTTTAATAAGAGTAATATCTTATCCAATAATTGATACAAATATTGAGAATTATGTAAAAAAATTTATTAATTTCAAAGTGTTTCCATATGTCAATAGTTTGTATGGAAATTTAGTTGATTCATATTATGAATTATTAACTGCTGAACAGAAAAAAGAAGTATTAGGATTGTTAAAAAAACAGCTATATGAAATAGATACCATTGTGAAAAATCAGATTATGAATACTTCAAAGATTAAATTGAGTAATGCATTTGGCACTAATTTAATGTTTACTAGCAAGGATTCTATTTATTCTTCAGTAAGAGGTGGCCAGTTTGGAGAAATGTTTTTAAATAACCTTTTTATTGAATTAGGTTATAGAAAAGTAATGTCAAAACTATATATCGAATGGGGACCATTGTCACCAACGGGAATTGACGTACCATATATAGATATTAATAATAAAATCTTAGTTTTAGGGGAATGTAAATTATATAAAAATATTTTAACAGCAATAAATAATGTTATAAAAGATATAAATGATATATATAACAATGATAAACTTGATAGAGAAGTGATTGAATGGAACGCTAAATTACAAATGATTCCGGAAGCTGTAAGGTCTTATTTATTTGATAATAATATAAATAGTAAACAAGAATTAATACTTCAAATGAATAAAATTATAGTTGTAGGATTTGTAATGGGCAATTGTGATGACGAAATCAAGGCTAAAATTTTAGAAAAAGTAAAAAAGTTAAAGGATTTTGATCAAAAAGAAAAATTCGAATTGCTATTATTGGTTGTACCATTAGAATCGAAAGATGAGCTAGTTAAAACTTGCTATGGTGTGATAGAAGAAATGATAAATGAAATAGGTGAAGAAAATGTATGATAAAGTATTAGAGAAATTAGCTGAAAATAAAAATTTAAACAAAGATCCATACTTTTCTCAAGAACTTGCTAGTTCGCTTCATACATATTATATAGAAGATGAAAATAACATAGAAAAACATCTAATGAAAATAATTGGGAAATCGAAACTAGATGATAAAATAGTTATGATGCCTATGCAATTATTGCTGTTAAATGAAATAAATAAATCTGGTAATTACGTATTAAGTGCACCTACTAGTTTTGGAAAAACGTTTTTAATATTAGAATATATAAAAAGAAATCAAAACATTCTAAAAAAAATTATATATATTGTACATACAAAGTCATTAAAAGATGAAATATATGATAAAATATCTTTATATTTTTCGGATGATTATAATATTATTGATAGTTTTGATCAAATAGATAAGTTAGATAATTATATTTGTATTTTAATTTCTGATTCTCAAAACATATATGAAACTAATGAAGAATTAGATTTACTTATTGTTGATGAAGCGTATAATTTAAGTAAGGCTCATTCTAAAGAAAGATATTTTTGTATAATAAATACATATAGAGTGCTTTTAAGCAATTCAAAGAAAAGTATTTTATTGGGACCATATATAAATGAATTAATTGGTGATGATTCTCTAAAATATAAGCTAATAAAAACAGATTACAGTCCTGTTACTAATCGTATTTTTGAGGGTGATGAAGTTAATTCATTAAATCCAAACATGCTTTTTATTGAAAAAATAAAAAACAAAGAAAATACTATAGCTTATTTTAATTCAAAATATAAAATATATGAATATATGCAGGAAATTGAAAGTTCTGATATTCCTAGTGTTTATGAAGATGCATTTATTATAATGATGGAAGAAAAGTTCCCTGATTTTTGGCTTTTGCCTAAGATTATGCGTAAAGGGATTAGTATTTACCATTCTTCTTTTCCAAAATATATTAATAAATATAATATGTCTCATTTTAATGATGGCATATTTAGAGGTCTAATAACAACGTCTGCCATATTAGAGGGTGTGAATACTTCATCAAAAAATTTGGTGCTTTTTGAAACAACTATTGGAAGTGATACAGATAATAAATTAACTCCATTTCAGTTTTTTAATCTATGCGGTCGAGTTGGAAGACTAGGTAAAGAGATAGTCGGTTACATTTATAATTTTGGGGATACTTATAAGGAAAAATATTCGCAAAAATCACTACCTTTGTTTATAGGAAATGATAATATTGAAACGGTCGAAGACAAAATAGATGAAAATATACTAGACAATGAATCACTTATGTATATAAGTAATATTAAAAATCTTTTATTCAAGTTGAATATTGATTATGATGAATGGCATATTAAAAATCAATTCTATTATTCCGGAATAAAAAATCTAAATAATATACTTTTAGCGTATTATTCCTATAGGGAATTACTAAAAAAAGATATAAAAAATAGAAAATTGTTAACTGAAAATGGTAATATTAACAAAAATAAAATTATTGATCATATATATAGCAATTTTATAGATAAAATTCCAAATCAAAAATATATGCCATCTTCGAAGTTTTATGCACCAAGTGTAATAAAAGTTTTATTGAGAAGTGATTATGGAGGAATAAATTTTAATATAAAAAGTGTATGCCATGATTACAACATAACTAAGCAATTGGAAGAATTAACAATACCTAAAAAAAATCAATACTTGGTGGAATTGATGAATGTTGGTTATAATTATATACCACATACTTTGTATAATTTGATATATATATTTAATGAGTTTATAATGAGTGACTCCTTTTTTGAAGAAAATGAAAAAAAGAAAATAAATGAATCTTTATTTGCTCGTATATTATTATATGTTAGTGATAAAGATGATCCGTTGTCAATATTTATAAAAAAATTGATTGAAATTGGCTTTTTGCCATCAATTATTGAAAAAATAAAAGCATATATTAAAGAAAATAATATTGAAATTCTTCCAGATACTAGGAATGAAATAACTAATTTTATAAAAAAAATTATTCTTCAAAACATCACATTGGATGATTTTGAAATGATAAATTTGCATACCATAAATATAATATAAATAATAAAAACTCATTTTAATTATTTGTTTATGAAAATGTGTTTTTTATGTTATAATTTTATATAGGAAGTGTAGGTGATAATAATATGAGAAGAAAACAAAATTTGATTCTACAACCGGTGTTAAAATGGGCTGGTGGAAAAAGACAATTATTACCTGAATTAGAAAAGCATTTCCCTAAAAAATTTTCGACTTATTATGAGCCATTTATAGGTGGCGGTGCTGTGTTATTTCATTTACAGCCTAAAAAAGCAGTTATAAATGATTATAATGAGGATTTAATAAATTTATATATTTGCATAAAAGATAATGTTGATGAATTAATTGAAAAATTAAAATACTATGAGACAAAAAATGATTCTGAAAGTTTTTATGAGATTAGAGGAATAGATAGAACTGAGGATTATAAAGAATGGTCAATTATTGATAAATCTGCAAGGTTGATATATTTAAATAAAACTTGCTACAATGGTTTGTTTAGAATGAATAGTGCTGGCCAGTTTAATTCACCATATGGTTCCTATAAAAATCCTTGTATTTGTAATGAACCTGTTTTAAGAGCTATGAACAAATACTTCAATGAAAATGAAATAGAGTTTAGAGCGGGTGATTTTGAAACTGCTTGTAATGATGTCCCAAAAGGAGCATTTATATATTTAGATCCACCATATGATCAATATGATGAGCAATTGAATTTTGTTGGATATACAAAAGATGGATTCACACGCGATGATCAAATCAGATTAAAAAAGATGTGTGATAAATTAATTGAAAAAGGATGCTATGTTATGATTAGTAATTCTAAGACACCCTTTATTGTTGATTTATATAGTGACAAAACTAAATATATAACTTATACAATAAATACTGTAAATGCAAGAAGAAGTATAAATAGTAATGCAAAGAAAAGGGGAGAAGTAGAGGAGGTTTTGATTGTTGGAAAATTGGATATCAAAAAATAATGAAGCCTGGAATCTATTATTTGAAAAATATAATATTATATATGAAATAAATAATAATGGATTTTTTGAAATAACTGCTGAACAAATAAAAGAATCAAGAAGAGAGCCAAGATTGATGACGAAGTTTGATAGTAGTGAAAACCTTCCTGATATTTTTAAGCAAAATAATTTGGCAATATTACCTGTAAAAAGAGGAACTTATATAATTGGAAAATTTCAAAATTATCAAAATGTTGATATAAATAATAAGATTGTTGTAGAAACTAAAATGCTTCCAGATTATATTACAACTATTGATTATAAAAACATATCAAGTGAAGCTATATCGTTGAACGCTGCATACATTTCTGGAATGCTTGAAGATATAGTCGGAGAACCTGTAGTACCAACTATTTCAGGTAGGATGGGAACTGGGGAATTTAATTATAAAATATTATTAAGTGACCAAAATAAATTTGAAATTAATGTTGAAAACTCTCAAATGGAGATTGATGGAAGCTATGAAAGTATTTCAAAATTTATTATATTAGAAGCAAAAAATCATTATATGAAAGATTTTATTATTAGGCAATTATATTATCCATACAAAGTATGGAAGACTCATACAAGTAAAGAAATAATACCTGTAATGTTGATAAAGCACGATAATATATTTAATTTCTTTGTTTATTCATTTAATGATGATAATGATTATAATAGTATTTATTTAAAAGAGATAAAAAGATATATTTTAGATGAACCATATAATCCAATTGAATTTGATGATATTGTAAATATTATGAATAATATAAAATATATTGATGAGCCTGAGGATGTGCCATTCCCACAAGCAAATACATTCAATCTTGTATTAGACTTGTTAGATGAATTAACTACCCAAGATATGTCATCAGAAGATATTACTAATTTTCTGGAATATGCGCAAAGACAAACAAACTATTATATAGATGCAGCAAGATATTTGGGATTAGTAAAAAAAGATAAAAGATATAGTTTAACTGATTATGGCAGAAAAATAATGAATTTAAATCATAAGGAGAGAACCATAGAAATTATTAAATCTATTCTATCTCATAAACCTTTCTACGTTGCTATGAAGCAACAAATAGAAATATTTGAATTTAATGACAAAGAAATAGCAGATACAATACTACAATGTAGTAAAGAAGTGAATACTGAAAGTACAGCTTATAGACGTGCAAGTACTGTTAAAGCATGGATCAAATGGATTACTGAGTTAACTTCTTATATTGATAAAAGAGAATAAGCCTTAAAAAAGGCTTTTTTTATGCTTTATTTGATAATAATTTAAAAATATTTACAAAATATTATCGAATTATTATTGACAAATTAAGTAAAAAATGATACTTTATGGATGAAAAGGAGTGAAAAAAATGAATGCAAAACAAGAAAACTTTAAAAGAATTGCCGAAAATAGAGTTAATAAGATAATAGAAATGATTTCAAAATTGGAAAACTTAAATAACACTTCATTTTATGAATATACAGATGAACAAATGGAAAATATTTTTAATGCAATTCAAAAAGAATTAGATAAACAAAAAGCTCTTTTTAAGAAAAATAATAAAATTAAAAAAAGGTTTGAACTATAAAGGAGGATTATTATGGGATTATTAAATAATTTGTTAGGTTCTAAAGATCGTAAATGGAAATTTATAGAAAATGGTTATGGAAATGAATCAAGTTTAGATTCAACTGATGTTGAAACTTTCAAAAAAGATCCAATTGCTTCTATTGCAAGAGAATTATGTCAAAATTCAGTAGATGCAAGGAGGGCTAGTGAACCAGTAAGAATAGATTTTAAATCGTTTTATTTGGATGTAAAAGATTTACCTGGATATTCAGATTTAAAAAGTGAAATGATATGTTGTAGGGATTCTTATGAACTCGGAACTAAATATTATAAAAAATTTGATAGTATGGTTTCCCATCTTGAAAAAGATAAGATCCTTTGTTTACGAGTAAGTGATTTTAATACAAAAGGTCTTGAAGGTGTAAAAACTAATGACCGAAATAAAGCATTTTATTATTTAACAAAAGGTAATGGATTGACAACTAAAGACAATGCAACTAGTGGTGGATCAAAAGGTATTGGTAAATTTGCTTCATTTGTTGCTAGTGATTTGCAAACTGTTTTTTACTCAACTTTAAACGAAGATAATGAAGAGGGCTATTTGGGTATTGCTAAACTAGCTTCTAGATTATTAAATGAAGAAACTGGAATGTGTACCACTGGATATGGCTATTACTGTACAACTGAGAAGGTTTTACCAATTTTAGATAAACTAGTTTTAGATAAGAAATTTAAAAGAACTGAGCCAGGGACTGATGTTTATATAATTGATTTTAGAGCAGAAGAAAATTGGAAATATAGTATAATTACAAAAATATTGGATAGTTTTATGGTTGCTATAAATAATGGAGATTTAATTGTTAATGTGGATGGCAAAGAAATTAGTAAAGAAAAACTACAAGAAATTGTTTACGATGATAATATAATTGAATCTGAAAAACGTAATGTTATTGGACAATTCATTTTACTGAATGATGCTACTACATTTAAAAAAGAAGTAGATATTAAAGGATATGGAACAATTAAAATTTTATTAAAAGATTTTAATAAACAAGAAGAACATTTAGCAACTAATAAATGTATAATGGTTAGATATCCTTATATGAAAATTACTGACCCAAAAATACCATTTGCAAAACCATGTTCAGCAATGTGTATTATTGAAAAGAATGAATTAAATAGTATTTTGAGATTGGTAGAAAATCCTCAACATACTGATTGGGAACCTAACAGAATTCAAGATGATGTAGAATTTAGACGCGAAGTAAAAAGAATAATAAAAAAGATTAAAAATGAAGTACAATCATTTGCTAATGAGTGCTTGTTATCAGGAGACGATAAAGAATTAGATATCGAAGGAGCAAGTGAGTATTTGGCCGATAGTGATTTTGGAGGAACTGAAAGTGATACTTCAATTGAAAAGGTAGAAAAACCAAGAAT
>Ga0247611_10009028_pt1 | contig 12125 bp, 1 predicted proteins | sample 177DNAGHGhighgp2_FD_192422 | JGI IMG/M metagenome (GOLD analysis project Ga0247611, IMG submission 192422) | Sheep rumen microbial communities from Palmerston North, Manawatu-Wanganui, New Zealand - 1770 DNA GHGhigh gp2 | ecosystem: Host-associated > Mammals > Digestive system > Stomach > Rumen ... | reverse complement strand
TTCAGGCTGCGGCGGGGATCACATGGAATCTTGCTTCAGAGGTGTCATTGACATATGGATCGCAGGCTACATTGGTTCCTTGCGATTTTGTGGTCCCGTCGGGGTCTTTTGTCACTAACTTTCAGGTAAGAACATCTGATGCATATCCTTATCCGGACGGCGTTCTTACCAATGAGAACGGTGAGACGATCAACTATCTGTTAAGCTGGGAATCCGATTCAGAAGAACTCACGATGTTACCGGGATGGTCGTATGAGCGTATTAAGACAGGCGACGGACATTTCTATATACGAGTGAAACCAGCGGACTGGAAGAAAGTGCAAGCCGGAACGACGTATGAAGGCTCTGTAATTGTCGAGGTGTTTAGCACTGGAGGTGATCTGAAGAAAATAGTTCCGATCAAGGCCGTGATCCCGGGTGGTGAGGATCCAAACACATTTACGATCACCTTAAACTCGGGAGATGGCGAAGGAGAAGCCATTTCCTTTAAAGATAACGATAAGACCCGCTTCGACTCCAAAAAGCGTAAATCTAAAGATGACTATGCCAATGGCAGTCTGTTCGACTGGGCGGAAGGTTCAGAAGAACCCGTGAGAATGTATAAGTTCGAGGATTGTCCGGAGACTTTTACTGCGCCGGAAGGAAAAGAGTTTAGAGGATGGAGATTCAACAATAAATCCTATCTCCCGGGTTCATGTGTAGAAGTAAACGGAAATCTGGATCTTAAGGCGATCTGGATCTCGGGAAACGGGTCAGAGATCGATCTGAAGATCACGGATAAGCTCGAGCTTGAACCAGGCGAAATGATCGTTGAGATCCCGTTCAGAATGGACGTGGCCGGAGATGCAGAGATCAAGTTCTCTGTGGATACGATCAGTAATGGAATCGACGATCCGCTTCCGATCGATCTCGCACAGGATAAGAACTTTAACCTGAAACAAAGCATTACACGTGCTGTGAAAGGAAAGGATCTGTCTTTCTTCCTGTGCTTTAGTCTGGATACCGTATATCAATATCGTTTAGGTTCGACCTATACCGGTAAGATCCACTACGTGGTCAAAGATAAAACGAATCTGGTAGAGCAAGAGGGCGATATCGATATCATCGTTACCGTTCCGGACCTTGTACTGACTCTGGACCCTGGCATGGGCGAAGGTACTCCGCTTTCTTTCGCAACCAATGACGCAACATTGCTGTGGGATGGAACGGAAGAAACTTGTCCGGAGGGAAAATTCTATTATAGAGATGGAAAACTCCCGCTTCGTTTCAAGATTCCTTCTTACCCGGAAACATTTACGATCCCGTCTGAGAAGGCTACATTCCTGCATTGGAGTTTCGGTACCCGTAAATTCACACTTATTCCGGGTGTAGATGACACCGTTGCAATGACATGGTTCTTTACATATGAGAATATGCTGGGCACGAATGTTGTATTGACAGCCAATTATGAAAATTGCGCCGCACCTACACCTACGCCGTCTCCGAGCCCGAAGCCGACGATCACTCCTACGCCTAGATTCACGCCGACGCCGACAGAGAAGGTGACACCTACACCAACGACTAAAGTCACACCGACCAAGCGCCCGACGCTCACGACGCGTCCATCGAGCACGCCGCGTCCGACAAGTACACCACGTCCGACGAAGACACCTACGCCGACACCAACCAAGAAGCCGACGCCTACAAACACGCCTACTCCAACGAAGAAGGTGACTAATACACCTACCCCGACGAAGAAGGCAACACCAACAAATTCGCCGACGCCGACCAAGAAGGCAACGCCGACGAATACGCCGACGCCAACGAAAAAACCGACTCCAACGCCGACGAATACGCCGACTCCAACCAAGAAGCCGACACCCACTCCGACGAAGAAACCGACAAATACGCCTTCGCCGACGCCGACTAAGAAACCGACACCTACGAATTCGCCGACTCCTACCAAGAAGCCGACGGCTACAAACACGCCTACTCCAACGAAGAAGGTGACGAATACACCTACTCCGACGAAGAAGGCAACACCTACGAACTCGCCGACTCCTACCAAGAAGCCGACGGCTACAAACACACCTACACCAACGAAGAAGCCGACGGCTACTCCGACGGAAAGACCTACGCCGACAACCAGACCGACTCCGACGGAAAGACCAACACCGACTGAAAGACCGACACCGACGACAAGGCCGACTCCGACGGAGAGACCGACACCAACGGTTGGCCCTGGCACGCCTACGCCGACGCAGAAGGTGAACACTCCTACACCTACAAGAAAAGTGAATACGCCGACTCCGACGAGAAAGGTGAACACACCTACTCCGACGCGTGTTGTTACAGGTGTACCTACTCCGACAGGAAGACCGACGCCGACAAGTAAGCCGACACCGACTACACGGCCGACGCCAACCTCGAAACCGACTCCAACGGAAAGACCTACTCCGACGGTTCGCCCGGCTACACCTACGCCTACACAGAAGGTGACAAATACACCTACATCTACACCGACAGTTACTCCGACGAATACACCTAGGCCGACAAATACACCTAGACCGACAGTTGGTCCTGGTACGCCTACACCGAAGCCGGAAGTATTACACGGAACTGTAACTAAAGAAGGAAGATGTGTAGTTGGTGATACACTGACTGTCACCGTCTCGGATTGCAATTGTCCGGAAGAGAACCTGCTTTATACCTGGCAGACAGGTGGAGAACCAAATGGTTTCTATGGTCCTACCTATGTCGTTAGACAAGCAGACCTTAGACAATCGATCTCTTGTATTATTACAGACGAGACCGGTGAGTATATTGGACAGTTGAAAGCAACGTTTAGCGCCGGAGTTACACCTACGCCGACAAAGAAGGTGAATACACCGACTCCGACACCGACGAAGAAAGCAACAAATACACCGACACCTACTCCGACCAAAAAGGTGAATACGCCTACACCTACACGGATAGTAACGGGTGCGCCGACACCTACGAAGAAGGTAACAAATACACCTACACCGACAAAGAAGGTGAATACGCCGACTCCGACGAAGGCAGTAACAGTTACACCTACACCTACGAAGAAGGTGACGAATACACCTACACCGACAAAGAAGGTGAATACGCCGACTCCGACGAAGGCAGTAACAGTTACACCTACACCTACGAAGAAGGTAACGAATACACCTACACCGACAAAGAAGGTGAATACACCGACTCCGACGAAGGCAGTAACGGTTACACCTACGCCTACGAAGAAGGTAACGAATACACCTACACCGACAAAGAAGGTGAATACGCCGACTCCGACGAAGGCAGTAACAGTTACACCTACACCTACGAAGAAGGTGACGAATACGCCTACACCGACAAAGAAGGTGAACACACCGACTCCGACGAAGGCAGTAACAGTTACACCTACTCCAACGCTGAAGGTGACAAATACGCCTACACCGACAAAGAAGGTGAACACACCGACTCCGACGAAGGCAGTAACGGTTACACCTACGCCTACCTGGAAACCTACCCCGACTATGGCGATCGTGAGAATGCCAAATGCGGTGGGAAAGAATTATGTGGAAGCACAGTCCTTTATCTACAAGGAGTTGAGAAGTGAAGGATTCAACTATGGCATCTCCTTCCGTATTACTTGGGTTCCGAACAGTGACCCGGCTAAAACGGGACTGGTGGTACAGCAGAATCCGAAAGCAGGACAATCGATCTACAGCAATAGCGATCTGGTAGTAGATCTTTATGTTGCTGAGCAGGGAGTTACACCTACGCCGACACCTCTGCCGACAGTAGGTCCGGGTACTCCGACGCCAACGATGAAGCCTACTCCGACGAACACACCGACACCGACGAACACGCCTACTCCGACGAATACGCCGACGAGTACGCCAACTCCGACTGTTGGACCTGGCACGCCGACACCAACGTGGATCCCGACTCCTACAATGGCAGTGGTAAGAATGCCGAATGCGATTGGCCTGAATTATGAGGATGCACAGGCATATGTTACTGCGGAGCTGAGAGCTGCCGGATTCAACTACGGAATCTTCTTCCGTATTACCTGGGTCCCGAACACGGATCCGGATAAGACCAATCTGGTAGTGGATCAGAGTCCGAATGCCGGAGCAAGATTCTATAGCAATAGTGATCTGGTAGTGGATCTCTATGTTGCAGAGCAGGGAATCACACCGACACCGAGTCCGACAGTTGGACCTGGTACACCTACTCCGACAAAGACGGCAACCAGCACACCTACTCCGACAAGAAGAGTAACCAATACTCCTGTTCCGACGGTAGGACCTGGTACACCTACTCCGACAGTGGCAGCATTCCAGATGCCGGATGCTGTGGGAATGCATTACGAAGAAGCAAAGACGTTTATTACGGATGAACTGACAAATGCCGGATTCCATTACAGCATTCTCTTCCGCATTAACTGGGTCAAGAACAGCGATCCGGATGAGACAGGTAAGGTATTAAGACAGAGCCCGAGAGCAGGAAGAAAGATCTACGACAGATCGAATATCGTAGTGGATCTCTATGTTGCGGAGCGTGTAGTAACACCTTCTCCAACACCGATCCCGGGAACGCCGACACCGACAGTAACACCTACATTGACGCCTACTCCGACGTCCACGCCGACACCGGTGCCGAGTATTTCGACACCTACACCGACGAAGACGCCTGGCACACCGACACCAACGGTAGGACCGGTTACACCGACCCCAGTCACTTCTTATGCGACTATGCCGGATGTCTTGGATAAGAATTACGAAGAAGCCGAGAAGATCATTTCGGAAGAACTGGCAAAAGAAGGCATCAAGAATATTACATATCAGATTGCCTGGTTGCCTAATTCGGATCCGAGTAAGGCAGGAAAAGTTCTTGACCAGAACCCTGCAGCGGGAACACAGATCGAGAAAGATATATCGGAATTGAAGGTTACGTTGTACGTTCTGGAAGGTGAGGCAACACCGTCTCCTTCCGTAGCACCGACAGGAACACCGACACCTTCTCCGAAGTCGCAGACTTTCGAAGACTTCGTTGAGCGTCTTTATACGGTTGCGCTTAACCGTGAGTCAGATCCGTCCGGTAAGAAGTATTGGGTCAAGAGAGTTGTGGACGATGGCGCAACCGGTGCGGATTGCGCAAGATATTTCTTGCTGGATGCACCGGAGTTTATGAACCGAGGCCTCAGCGATGAAGATTTTGTCGAGACTCTTTATAAGACATTCTTCGATCGTGAATCGGATGCTGCCGGTAAGAGAGGTTGGGTAAACAATCTCAAGCGCGGCAAGATGACACGTGAAGAAGTGGTGAATAACTTTATTGAGTCTACTGAATGGTGCAACGTCTGCGCGACATACGGAGTCAAGTCCGGATCGAAGTACTACAAAGCAACCATTGCATCGAAGAATGCGATCGATTTTGCGACAAGACTTTACACATGCTGCCTCATGCGTGATCCGGATGCATCCGGTGTGAAGTATTGGAGCCTGGCACTTACGAATCTGGAGAGAACCGGATGCGATGCCGCTCGTGAGTTCTTTGAGAGCGCCGAGTTTGTCGGTAAGAATCTGGGCAACAGAGAGTACGTTAAGAGATTGTATACGACCTTCATGGGCAGAGAAGCAGATGCCAGTGAGATCGATTACTGGATCGGCGAGATCCAGAACGGTAGACAGACACGAAGAAGTGTAATGGAATTCTTCGGTCAGTCACAGGAATTCACAAAGATCTGTAAGCAATACGGTATTGACCGAGGAACGATCTGAGAAGCCATTGTAAGTAAAAAAGCAAAAGCAGCCGCGAAGCATGAAAATGCCGAGCGGCTGTTTTCTTTTGCATGTGTGTCATTTGATGTATTTCCAAATTGCAAAGAAACATAAGATATATTGAAAACAGTAGTGTTTGGCTCGTATAATTCGGGCAGCTATTATTCCTATATGAGAAAAATGCTGATATTCTGTGTGTGATGATGGATAGAATTTGAACTTTTAGATGACAAGGGCATAGGGAGGTTGATATATATGAAACGGAAGATATGGATAACCTTTGCAGTCTCCGCGATGATGGTCGTTGCGACAATGACTTTGGCAACTACAGGTAAGCTTCTCCGTGCGCAAGAGAATAAAGAAGATACTGTAGAGCAACAGAAGAATAGTATTTCGGCTCAAGATTTAAAGGCTCCGAATCTTCATGTCGTGTGCGTAAAGTCGGAAATTCCGAATCCGGAGGTTTTTGGATGGGTCGTGAGCTATGCATGGGATGAAGTGAGTGGTGCAGATCAGTATGAGTATGAAATGGAAGGTGAAGTTCAAGGGCACAGTGGCACCACAAAGGAAACGAGTCTGGTTTTCTCCATTGTTGCTTGCGACGGAGAAAAAAGCCAAACAGTAAAAGTTCGTGCAATCAAGACGGTGAATGGAGAAATAACCTACGGGCCGTATAGTGAAATAAGTGTTTCTCCGAAAGAGATAATCGATAGACCATCGAATTTGAAAGTTTCAACAACGGGAGACGAAGTAACGCTTTCCTGGAATAAAGTGAACGGAGCTGAAAGTTATATAATCTGGAAGGGAACAGGCTCGGGATTGCAGCCATGGCATGAACCGCATGAACTAATCGATGATGTGACTACGACGAGTTATTCTTTTGGCAAATTGCCAGTGGGGACATATTCTTTCTGGGTGTGCGCGTGCAAAAAAACAGATGGATATCTAATGTGTGGGCACTATGGTGTGGGTGTGAAATATGAAGTGTATGATGGCATTCCGAAGAATGTTCAGGCTATGCAGGCATCCGCAACAAGGCTGAGAGTTGTTTGGAATCCGGTAAATGGAGCGACAGGATATCAGGTATGGAGAGCGACATCGGAAGAAGGACCTTTTACTGCACTGGGATCTGTCACCGGAACGGAGAGAGTGTGTGTCGGACTTACAACAGGAAATACATATTATTTTAAAGTTCGATCCTATGTTGAAAACAATGGCGCACGAAAATATAGCGATTTCAGCGAAGTGGTAAGCGGCATTCCCCGAGCGATAAACCCGGAGAACGTCAAAGTTAACGGGATATCCTCAACCAAGACCCTGGTTTCCTGGAGTGAAACAGACGGTGCAACAGGATATCAGGTATGGAGAGCGACATCGGAAGAAGGACCTTTTACAGCACTGGGATCTGTTTCCGGAACAGAAAGGTTGTGTATCGGACTGACAAGTGGTACGACATACTATTTTAAAGTCCGTGCCTTCAATGATCTGAACGGAACAAAAGCATATAGTGCATTTAGCGAAGTGGCCAGTTTTACAACTGGCAGTGTGAGTCCTTCGAATGTAATGGCGACCACAACATACTCGACCAGAGTAAAACTCACCTGGGAGAAAGTCGATGGAGCTACAGGATATCAAGTATGGAGAGCAACTTCCGAAGAGGGACCATATATTGCGTTGGGTTCTGTTTCTGAGACAGAGAGATTGTGTGTCGGACTAACACTCGGAACAACATATTATTTCAAAGTCCGGGCATACTACTTATGTAACGGGACGAAGCATTATAGCGAATATAGTGATGTAGTAAGTGCTGTTCCAAGTCCGCCGAATCCTCCGACCAATTTCACAGTTAAGAAAAAAGAAAATCCAAAGAGTAGAGATTATTGCTACGTGATCTTTTCTTGGGACGAGGTTGATGACGATGAATCTGTGTATGAGATATTTTTTGCTACTTCGGAAGAAGGACCATACAAAAGCCTGTTTTCCACTAATAACAAATCGGGGGTTACTTGGATTACTCGTGAGACGAAGTTTCCAAAAGGGGAAACCATTTATTTCAAAATCCGAGCCAAAGTTCGTGGCCCCTTCGGTGATTTCAGTGAAGTGGTAAGTTTGAAGTGGTAAATTTTCGATATAGTGCTCGAACCTTGTAAGTAGAAATGAATGAGTACGCCTGGGGAGGAGATAGTCCTTCTCAGGCTTATTCTTTCCTTCCGCCTGATATATTAGTATAAAATCGCAAATTTGATTGTTTTCTTCATGCTGAGCCTTTATACTTGAGGTGTTGTTTCCCTCGATGGGGGAGTGGTTTAAGGTTTATGGGACGGACATTGCATTCTGCCATGTGTGTTTCAGAAAGTATTAGGAGGTTTGGGACGTGAGGATTAAACGTTTCTGGGGGGCATTTCTCTCTATTGTTCTGATTTTATCCATGCTACCGAAGGGTCTGGTGCGTGCGTATAGTTGTACATTTACGCATCCGGACAGCATTCAGCTGCAGTATGGGGATGAAGCTACGTATGTGGACTGTGATTTCGATATTAAGAACTCTTGTTCACTGCAACAGGTATATGTTACGACGAGTAGTTCGTATCTGACGAATAACAACGGGAAGTATCTTCCGTTCAGAATGTCGTGGGAACGTGATGAAAATATAGAGTACTCACTGAGTGCATACTACGGAAACTACTCGAATCCGGTAATGAGACGTGTTTTGCAAGGAGACTGTGGATTCTATATCCGTGTGAATCTGTCTGATTGGATGACAGACAGCATTGAACCGGGTACTACGTATTCTTCTAAAATACTCGTCCAGTATAGGGTATACGAAGATAAGAATTCTTCGGATTATATTAATGAGGAGATCCCGATCTCGATCACGATCCCCAAGACGATCCCTACCGAGAGCAAGATCACACTTCAGCCGGGCCAGGGCGCAGCAGGAAGTGCGATCTCATTTAGTGAAAATGACGCGAGCCGTTTTGACGACCGTCAGTTGAGTGATTATTCCCAGTATGCCAAAGACACGATCTTTGTAGGCAGTGATAATGTGAAGTATTATAAGCTTCCAGATTGCCCGTCTACGTTTAAGGCGCCAACGAATAAGAAATTTGCATGCTGGAAAGAGCAGAATGAATTTTATGCACCGGGTGATGTGATCCCAATCAAGGGAAACCTCTCTCTGGTTGCGAATTGGACATCTTCGAACGGCGCTGAACTTTCTTATACAATGCCTACGAAGGTGGTACTGACACCCGGAACCACGTACACGGTGATTCCTTTCACGATCAATGCGCAGGGTTCTCCGTATGTGGAATTCTCGGTAGAGCCATTGAAGAGCAGCGATGGAAAATCGGAAATGGAAGTCAAACTGACTGACTCTCTTTATGCGGCGGAGACAGATTACTATAATTGTAAGACCGAAGTAGTGAAATACCTTAACGGACAGCAGTATGTGTATCTGGCTACGAGCGTTTATGATTCCTGGTCAAAGGCGCACCCTGACACAAAGTATAGCGGTAAGATCAACTATGTTGTTAAAGATCTTGAATATAACATCGTCAAGAAGGGGTCGATTCCGGTATCTGTAGAAACACCGACACTGAAGATGGTTTTTAATGCGGGAGAAGGAACCGGAAACGCGGTCACTTACTCTACCGATAACGCATCTCTGTTTTATACAGGAACCAATATAGATGATTGCCCGGAAGGAAAGTTCTTCTACAATCCGCAGGGTATGCTGTATTTCAAAATTCCACATTACTTTTCTTCTTTCCAGGCTCCGGAAGGAAAAGAGTTTATCTGGTGGAAAACCAGTAACGATTCCACATATATCCCTGAAACAAGTGGAAACTATTTTGTAGGCACCTGCTATTATTATAATTCCACTGTAAATGAGCTTACTGCTGAATATGATCCGGTTTTCCCAATAAAGCATTCTCTTTCTGATCTGGAAAAGATTGAAATTCCTTACCATCAGAATGTGTTCCATGTGGACGCAAGTCTTTCCGGAAGAAGCAGTTTCAACAATGTTGAGGTTTCTTATTCGATCAATCAGCAGCCCCAGTATAATGGTGAGAAAATCGAACTGAAGCTCTCCACTAACGCATCATATGGATCGAATACATATATCAGCTATAGGAACAGCGCAAATGTACCTTTCTATATCCATGCGACGGATTATGAATGGAGAAATAAACCAGCGGGAACCTATAAAGGCCGTCTGGTTGTAAGTGTTTTCGACAACACGATTATGAATGTTGAAGACGTGAAAATGTACTATCGGCTATATGTGATTCCGATCGAGATCGTGGTCCCTGAAAAGACATACACCGTCTCCTATGACCCAAACGGTGGAAGCGGCAGCCAGCCTTCGGATACATATTCTCCGAATTTTGTTTTCACGCTTCCGAATAATACTTCACTGATCGGTCCGGACGGTTATGAGTTTAATCGTGTTTGGAGTGTGCAGGTCGGAGATGAAGAACCGGTTCAACAGAATTCCGGATCAACGATCGTTATCACAGATGATGTTATTCTGAAACCTGTATGGTCTCCAAGTAGAAATTACATCCAGTATCAGTTGAATGGCGGAAAGAATAACAGTAAGAATCCAAGCTATTTCACGGTTGAATCGGATCCGGTCGTACTTCTGGACCCGACCAGGGATGGCTATGACTTTAAGGGCTGGTATAAAGATGCAGAGTTTACTGAACAGATCACAGAGATCCCGAAAGGCACAACAGAAAGATATTTCTATGTTTATGCGAAGTGGGAACTGAAATCCGACACGACTTTCTGCACTGTATCCTTCGATGGAAATGGTGGAACGGGTACCATGGCATCGCAACAGGTTGTAGAAAACAGTAAGTACAAGCTTCCGAGTTGCGGGTTTACTGGAAAGAAAGGCTACGGATTCTCTGTCTGGCTGGTTCAGATCGGTGACGGTGAACCAAAAGAGATGAAGCAAAATACAGAAATTACTGTGACGGCAGATGTAAAACTGACTGCGGTATGGAAGGCGAATTCCTACAGGATCTGGGCATACTATGAACTCGATCACGGTCATTATCCGGGACCGAATTACTACACGATCGAAGATCATGTTGTCTTCCAGGATGCGATTCCGGACGAGCCGGATAGATGGGCTTTCGGTGGATATTTCAAAGACCAGGACTTTACGACTCCTGTCACAGAGATCCCGAAGGGATCAACCGGTGACTTCAGGATGTACGTCAAGTGGGTCGAAATCAATCCGGTGAAAGAATACACGATCACTTGGTTGTACGAAGATGGAACGGAATATGCCACCTCTGTAGTAGAAGAAGGAACCGTACCGAGTTTCTACGGTCCGAGCAAGGCGTCTACAGTCGACAAGGTATATACTTTTGCAGGATGGTCCCCGGAGCCGGTAGCCGCTACTGCTAACGCGACTTACAAAGCCACATATACGGAAAGTGCCAGAAAGTATAACGTCCGATTCTTGAACGGGGATACAGTCCTGCAGCGCGAAAGTGTTGAATACGGCAAAACTCCGGAATATACCAAGGCTACACCGACTAAGGCATCAACGAATCAGTATACCTATACCTTCAAGGGATGGGATAAGACGATCGCGCCTGTGAAGGGAGATGTGGATTACTACGCTACATTTACGGCGAAGAAGCGTGCATATGCCATCACTTTTACAAGCGAGGGCACGACACTTCGGACCGTGAACTTCGATTACGGTGAAATGCCGGAGTTCACAGGCGATGCACCTGTGAAGGCGCCTACTGTGGATAAGGAATATACTTTTACCGGATGGACACCTGAACTGGTAGCCGTTACCGGTGAAGCGACCTATGAGGCAGTATTCAAAGAATCTACAAGAAAGTACACGATCAAGTTCATCAACGACGATGGAAAGACACTCCAGTCCGGTAAGGTTGCATACGGAACGCTTCCTGTCTATTCCGGAGCGACCCCGACAAAACCGGCTACAGCAAGCGAGCACTATATTTTTGCAGGATGGAATACTCCAATCGTGAAGGTGACCGGGGATAAGACATACCGTGCGACCTATACTGCAGAACCGAATGAGTATCAGATCACATTTGCTATGAATGGTCACGGTACGCAGATCGCGTCGCAGACGATCCAGTATGGCGGTAAGGTGACGAAGCCGGCAAATCCGACCGCATCCGGTTATAGCTTTAAGGGCTGGTATTCGGATAAAGATCTGAAGACGGCATATAACTTCAGTACGGAAGTTACGTCGGATATGACTTTGTATGCGAAGTGGGTGAAGAATGTGACCCCGACTCCGACCAATACACCTACGCCGACACCAACGAACACGCCAACGCCGACGAACAC
>Ga0247611_10009026_pt1 | contig 12125 bp, 10 predicted proteins | sample 177DNAGHGhighgp2_FD_192422 | JGI IMG/M metagenome (GOLD analysis project Ga0247611, IMG submission 192422) | Sheep rumen microbial communities from Palmerston North, Manawatu-Wanganui, New Zealand - 1770 DNA GHGhigh gp2 | ecosystem: Host-associated > Mammals > Digestive system > Stomach > Rumen... | reverse complement strand
TTCTTTTGATAATAATGACTCTGGTTTTACATTATTACTTAATACCCTAAAGGCTTTAGATCAATCTCAAAAAATAAAGATAGGACTCGAGGCTACTGGACATTATGGTAATAATCTTAAGTTATTCTTAATTGAGAATAACTATTCTTTTATGGAATTGAATCCTTACTTAGTTAAGAAATTTTCCCAAGCTCTAACACTCAGAAGGACCAAAACCGATAAGCTTGATGCGATGACTATTGCCAGTGTTTTAGGTAGTCCAAATCTAACCTACGAACCCTACCAAATATCATCATATCATATTTCTTCTCTTAAATCATTAACTAGATATAGAGAATCTTTTATTAGAGAACGTTCTTTACATTTAGTTCAATTAACTAACATAATGGATCAGATATTCCCTGAATTTAAGCCGTTTTTCAATGGTAAATTTGGAACTACAGCCATTTATATTCTTAAGAAGTATAAAACTCCCGAAAGAATTTCTAAGCTTACTGATGAAGATATTTTAAAGATTAAAAATGTATCTAGGAAAATATCTTCAGCCAAGCTTGTTAAGTTACGTGAACTTGCTAAGAACACAGTAGGACATTCATCTATTTCAAATCAAATCCTACTTAAATCTATACTTAATCTCTACACTAATGTAGATGATGAAGTAACTGAAATCGAAAAACAAATTGATTCTATTATGTCTGAGTATAAGAATCATATTGTTTCTATACCTGGAATATCTAAATATTCGGCAGCTCAAATAATTGGTGAAGTTGGTGATTTTAAACGTTTCTCATCAGCTTCTAAATTATTAGCTTTTGCAGGTATGGAACCTTCTACTATCCAATCTGGCACGATGGATTTTAAAGGTAAAATGGTTAAACACGGATCAGGACATCTTCGTTATGTTTTAATGAACATTGCCATGACTATTATTATCCATAATCCAACTTTCTATTCATATTATTCTAAAAAGCACCACCAAGAAGGTAAGAACCATCGAGTTGCCTTGTCTCATGTTGTTCGTAAGCTTGTTAGAATAATTTATCATTTAGAAGTTACTAATCAGGATTTTAATTCAAATCTTTTAAAATAATACACAGACTTTTATTAGAAGTCTTTGGGGTAAGGGGAACTACGCTTTAATTCCTCTTTTTTTATTTAATTAATTCTTTAAATTTACTCTTGACTTCTAATAGTTAGTCTCTTTATTCTTTTTTACTTTATCAATTAATATTTTCTTTTTAGTAAAATCTGCTGCGTTATTACTATATATTAAAAATACATTTTGATATGGCTCAAAATTTAATAATACAATTCTTTTAAGCTTGCCTGATATTATTTTATCTATTACACAGCTTTCATATACAAAACCTATTCCATCAAATGATTCAACTAGGCTTATTATTAAATTAGTTGTAGCACCATAATAAAGGTCTTTATATTCTAATTTCATATTTTTATTTTTGAATGCTTGATTAATAGCTTCATATAAACCTGAATAGGTTGGTGGCATAATAATTGTCGCCTTTTGTAATATATCCTTATTTATTATATTTAAATCTGAATATTTACCATTAGGCTTAGCAATTAAAATTATTTTATTTTGGAATAAAGTTATACTTTCTAGCTTATCATCATAAAAATTATGATCTATAATTCCAAAATCTAATTCACCATTTTTAACATTATCAACAATTTTATTATAATGATCAACCTGACAATTAAAATACATTTCAGTTGAATTTAAAATATTTCCGATATTTTTCATATCAGCTAAGATATTTGTAAATCCAACCTCTAATACTAAATTATCTTCCTTTTTATTTAAATTATTGATTAGTTCCTTTTCTTCAATTAAGCAATTTTTAGCATATTCATATAAGACCCTTCCCTCTGGTGTAAGCTCAAGCGTTCTAGAATTTTTAAATATAGTTATACCATATTCCTTTTCTAGATTTTGAATATGATGTGTTACAGATGGTTGAGTAACAAAGAGCTTTTGGGCAGTGCTTAAATATGTTTTTTCTTCAATTAATGTTAAAAAAGTAATTAATTTTTGATCAATCATATAAATGTCCTCTTTATTATAAAAAATGTTTATATACTAATAAAATTATATAAATAATATTTATAAAAGTCAAATGAAAAAGACTACCCGAAGATAGTCTTTATATTAGTATTAAAATAATGAGCTTAATATTTCAGATACATGAGATACAGGCTTTATTTCTAATTCCTTTCTTACCTCTTCTGGAATATCTTCAATATCTCTTTCATTTTCAATTGGAATAAAAATCTTTTTTAATCCACTTCTGTGTGCAGCAATAGATTTTTCTCTTAATCCACCAATTGGTAATACTGCACCTCTTAATGTGATTTCACCTGTCATACCGATATGACAATCTACAGGCTTACCAGATAATGCTGATACTAAGGCAGTTGTTAATGTAACACCAGCTGAAGGTCCATCCTTTGGAGTAGCTCCTTCAGGAACATGGATATGAACATCACACTTTTGGAAAACTTCTTCATCTATTCCTATGCTCTTTGCGTTATGCTTAACATATGAGAATGCAGCTTGAGCTGATTCCTTCATAACATCTCCAAGCTTACCAGTTAATAATAATCCGCCTTTTCCAGGATATGTTGTAACTTCAATATCTAATGTATCTCCACCAAATTGTGTCCAAGCTAGACCTGTAACGATACCAACTTGATTTTCATTACGATTTTGATTATTAGTGAATTTAATCTTTCCTAAGAATTCTTCAACGTTATTTTCATCAACTGTAATAGATTCAACCTTATCCATTAAAATCTTTCTAACAGTCTTTCTACATAATGCAGCTATCATACGATTTAATTCACGTACACCAGCTTCTCTAGTGTATGCTCTTATAATCTTATACATAGCATCATCAGTGATTGTTAATTGTTCAGGCTTTAAGCCATGCTCTTCAAGATTTCTTGGTAATAAATGCTTAAATCCAATATTGAATTTCTCAATTTCTGTATAGCTTGATAATTCAATAATTTCCATTCTATCTCTTAAAGGTCCAGGGATACCTGAAATATCATTAGCTGTTGTAATAAACATAACTTGTGATAAATCATATGGTTCCTCTAAATAGTTATCACTAAAGAATTTATTTTGCTCAGGATCTAATACTTCAAGCATTGCTGCTGAAGGATCTCCTCTATAATCTGCAGTCATCTTATCGATTTCATCTAATAAGAATACTGGATTAATAGTACCTGCATCCTTCATACCCTTAAGGATACGTCCAGGTAAGGCACCGATATAAGTTCTTCTGTGACCTCTTATTTCAGCTTCATCTCTTACACCACCTAGTGATTGCTTAACGAACTTACGTCCTAATGCTTCACTAATTGATTTAGCTAAAGATGTTTTACCTACTCCTGGAGGACCTGCAAAACATATAATAGTTGATGGATTATGACCAGTCATCATTTTAACTGCTAAATATTCAATAATTCTATCCTTAACCTTTTCAAGACCATAATGATTCTTATCTAACTTCTTAACAACATCAGCTAAATCATTATTATCATCTGATGCTTTATACCAAGGTAAATTGATAATCCAATCAAGATATGTTCTAATAACTCCAGCTTCAGCCATTTGATTACTTGTATTTGCATACTTTTGTAATTCTTCCATAGCTTTTTTATAAACATTTTCAGGAAGATGAGCTTCTTCAAGCTTCTTTCTTAGTTCTTCTACATCTTCATCATGTCTAGCCTTATCGCCTAATTCATTTTGAATGGCATGCATCTTTTCTCTTAGATAATATTCCTTTTGAGCATCATCAATTGATTTTTTAACATCACTATTGATTTTATTTTCAATCTCAGTTATTTGTTTTTCTCTTTCAATATCCTCTAGAATCATTTCAAGTCTCTTAGATACATTTAATTCTTCTAGATAACGATATTTAGATAAATTACTATTTAATCTTAATTGATATGCAATAACATCACTTAAAACATCTGCATTAGTCTCATTCTTTAATAATCTTGTAACTTCATCTACTGAGATTAATAAATTTTGAGCATTTTGAGATATTTCTTGAGAGATATGTTTAATTAAAGCTGATTCTGTTTCATCATTATTTAATATAGAATATAACTTTTCATAATTTACAACAAAATATGGGTTAGTTGATGTAAATTCTTTTACCTGGATACGACCAGATATTTTAAATTTAACCTTATAATTACCATTTGGAAGTTTTAATTTTAAAGTAACTTTTCCAATTACACCAATTAATTGAACATCATTTTCAGTTACATCTACTGTTGCAGAATCTTTTTGAACTAATAATATAACATTACCATCATACATTTTTTCTGCAGCATCTAATGCTAAAACTGAATTAGGACGACCAACTTCAATTTTAAAATCATTTCCAGGAAGAGGAATAACACCTCTCACGGCAATGGCAGGTAATACGATAAATCCTTCCATATAAATCACCCTTTCTTTGGACGATTTCTCAATCGACAAATATAATATACAACATTTTTGGCACTTTTGCAAGTAGATTGCCAAAAAACATAAAATAACATAATTTTTCTACAAATTGCAAAAATAAGCCAGCGTAAAACTGGCTTATATAAATTACCTAAAAATTATTCTGCATCCTTCTTAGTTGTCTTTTTTGCTGTAGTCTTTTTAGCAGCAGGCTTCTTTTCTTCAGTAGCAGTAGCTTCCTTCTTTGCTGCAGTCTTCTTAGCAGGAGCTTTCTTTGCAGGAGCTTCTTCAGCTTTTCCTTCAGCCTTTGCTAATTTCTTAGGATCCTTTTCAACTTCTTTAGCAGTTCCTAATAAGAATTCAACTAAAGCTTGGTATGCTAAATCTGAATAATATCTAGCGAAGTTAGCTTGTAGATTTTCTTCTTTAGTCTTACCGTTGCTCTTAGCTTCTTCTTCAGCCTTAGCTTCAATAGCTTCTTTAGCAGGAGCTAATTTTTCAACTTCAATAATCTTAGATGCAACTACGTTGAATAATGCTTGCTTTTCAGCTTGCTTTTGTGCTTGGTCATTGAATTGTTCAATTGTAGCACCCATTAATTCAACAAACTTTTCAAATGGAATATTATACATCTTAGCTTGTTGTTCATATTGAGCCTTGAATTGATCAATTCTTTCTTGAATCATTGATTTTGGTAAATCAACATTTGCAGCTTCAATGATTTCATTAACGATATAATCGAATTGACGATCCTTTTCAGCTTGTGCCTTAGCAGCTTCTAATTCTTTCTTCTTTGCATCTTGTAATTCAGCAAATGTTTGTGCGCCAGCAACATTTAATCCTTTTACATATTCATCTGTGAATTCAGGGAATTTTTCTTCCTTAACTTCATGAACTGTAACCTTGAATACTGCAGCCTTACCAGCTAAATCAGCTTGGCCATAGTTTTCAGGGAATGTAACATTAATATCCTTTGTTTCATCAGCCTTCATACCAATCATTTGATCTTCAAATCCTGGAATGAATTGTCCTGAGCCAATTTGTAATTCATAATTGTCAGCCTTACCACCTGGGAATTCAACTCCGTCAACTGAACCAACGAAATCGAATACAGCATAATCACCCTTAGCGATTACTTGTTCAGCCTTGGCTGCCATAGTTGCATCCTTCTTAGCTAATGCATCGATTGCTTTTTTAACATCATCTTCAGATACTGTTAAATCTTTCTTTAATACTTCAATACCCTTATATTCAGGTAATGCAACTTCTGGATATGTATCAATAACTAATGATACTTGGAAATCCTTACCTCTTGCGAATCCTTCTTCAACAACTGGTTCGAATCTACCAACAAATTTTTCAACTAATTCTTTATCAGCAACAGCTTCTTGTACTTTATCATTAAAAATAACATCTAAAGCATCAGTGAATAATGATTCAATACCATAAACCTTTTCGAAGATGCTTCTAGGTGCTGCACCTTTTCTAAATCCTTTAATTGATACTGTCTTATTCTTTTCTACAAATGCCTTATCTAAAGCTTTTTCAAATTCTTCTTTAGTAACATCAAATGTTAATTTTAATTGGCTGTGTTCAAGCTTTGTAACTTTCATCATAATTATACAGACAGAGATATTTCAGGGATGTCTGTTCCTCCAAATCATTTTTTTATTTTAATCTTATCTCGATTCCCCTTTAAAAATCGTCTTATTAATTATATCATAATTATTTAATAAGTAAAGAATATTTTATATTACTAAAATCCTAAAATATCATTTTAAAATAAATTTATTTAAATTTATGTCATAAATATATCCAGCTTTTGACAAAATTTCTACAATTTCATCCTTTGATTCGTCTAAATCATCGCATAAATCATCTAAATTATTATAAAAATCTCTAAGCTTAGTATTTATAACACTAACTAAAATACTTGGTTCCTTAGGTAACATATTTCACCTATTGAATAATTGCAGAATCATTATTGCTATCCTTATCGATAACATTTGGATCAACTAATGGTTCATCTTGTCTATTTGTAGGAGCCTCTAAAGTATTATTATCCTCTTTAGAATCATCCTTCTTATCACTTTCTTCTGCCTTTTTGCCATTCTTATAATTGAAATAACCAATTACAGCTTCGCCACCAATGAACAATGCGCAAGCAATAGCAATTATAGCAAGTGCAATAACAATCTTGTCTGAATTTAAATCTCTTAATGATAAAATAACTACAGCTAATGAAATAAATACAATGTGTAACCAGAACATAAATTTTCTAGATTCAGCTTTAAATAAAACTGTATTCATAAAATATCCAACAGATTCAGAATATAATAATACTGCTAAAAATATTGGAAAATAGTTTTGATTAAATTTTGTAAAATCAGATGAATTATCCTCATTTTTCATTATCATAGCTGCAATAATTAAATATATAGATATTAAAGCATGTATTAATGAAACTACATATATAACCTTTTTGATTTGAGGAGACTTTTCCTTCTTTGCTAAATTAGCTATACATCTTATAATTGCAACAATTAATGCAACACCTGCAGTCACTATAAACATTATAAATTTAGCATCCTTTTGATTTACTAAAATTAATATAGCAAATGCTAATAATATTATTGCTGCAACAACCTTAACAACAAAGGCATACATATTAAATGCTTTTTTTATTTCTTTGAAATTTTCAGCATTTTTTTCTTTTCTCTCTTCCTTCTTTTGAGACTTTTGTTCTTCTTTATTTTTTTTCTTTTCAGCTTTTTCTTTTTCTTTCAATTCAAGCTTTTCTTGCTTTTCTTTTTCTAATTCTTCTTTTGTTTTCTTGTCCTTAGCCATTTAAAACACCTCACTCATAAAAATTATACATTAATGTTAACGTTTTTAAAAGTTTTATATATATTTATTTTTAATAAAAGATGATATAATTTTTATTATACAAAGGGGGAAATAATATGAATTTTATTTTCATATCTCCAGCTTTTCCTACTAACTATTACAATTTCTGTGATAGATTAAAGAAAAATGGAGCAAATGTATTAGGTATTGGTGATACACCATATAACGAATTAAACGATAAGGTTAAGAATTCTTTAACTGAATATTATAAAGTTAATTCTATGGAAAGCTATGACGAAATGTTTAGAGCTGTTGCTTATTATTCATTCAAATATGGCAAAATCGATTTCTTAGAATCAAATAATGAATATTGGTTAAGACAAGATGCTAAATTAAGAACTGATTTCAATATTAATGGTGCTAAAAATGATGATGTTATTAATTTTACATCTAAGAGTAATATGAAAGAATTCTATAAGAAGGCAGGTGTTCCTGTAGCTAGATATAAATTCTGTGAAGATTTTGAAAAGGATATGGAATTTATTAAAGTTGTCGGATTCCCAGTTGTCGTAAAGCCTGATGTAGGAGTTGGTGCAGCTGCAACATATAGAATTGAAAATGAAGCTGAATTAAAGCAATTCCACAACAGAGGCTTTAATGTTCCTTATATTATGGAAGAATATATCTTAGGTGATATTATTTCATTTGATGGTATTTGTGATTCTTCTTCTAATGTAGTATTTTGTGATAATGAGGTTTTCCCTCCATCAATTATGGATATAGTAAATGAAAATCTTGAAGTATCATATTATGTTAATAAAGAAGTTCCACAAAAGGTGTATGAAGTTGGTTCAAAAGTAATTAAAGCTTTTGGTATCAAAAGTAGATATTTCCATTTAGAATTCTTTAAATTAAGAAATGATAAGCATGGACTTGGTAAAGCAGGTGACATAGTAGCCTTAGAGGTTAATATGCGTCCACCTGGAGGATTTACACCTGATATGATTAATTTTGGTCAATCTGTAGATACATATCAAATATGGGCAGATGTTATGTGCTTCAATAAAATTAAGAATGTTGATTTAACACATCCTAAATATTACTGCTTCTATTATGGTAGACGTGATAGATGTAATTATAAATATTCTTATGATCAAATTAAGCAATCTTATCCATTTATTCAAATGCATGATAGAAATCCTGAAATATTAGCAGGAGCTATGGGTAATGAGTTCTATATTGCAAGATTTGAATTCATGGAAGATTTAGAAAAATTTAAAACAATGGTATCTGAAAAAGCATAATAAAAGAGCAATATTGCACTTTTGGGGTTCTTACGCTTGATAGGGTATTATACTAAAGTACCGCAAAAACAAATCTATTAGGAATATACCACATTATATAAACAAACGAAGGAGTGAAAATGGCTTAACTAGGCCAAAATTCACTCCTTTTTGCTTGTCAACTGTCGAAAGCTTGACATTATATGTGAGTTATATTTTAATTTACAAGTATTATTGTTGTATTAAATAATTGTAGCTCTGTACCCAATTCTGCGTAAGAACCCTTTTGGTGTAGTATTGCTTTTTTTATTTCATTTTCTATACCTTAATGCGGACACGTAATTGTTATTGCCTTATTGCTTATTATTTTTTTTGTTTTTTTGCTTTAACAAGTAGTTGCTTTTCTTCTTTTGTAAACCTAGATTCTTTATAATCAACTAATTCCCACCAAATTATGATAACAATCACATAAATGATAGAGATTCCAACAATAATGGAGAATGATAGTAATACTGCTATTTGATAATTGTGAGATAAATAATAACCAGATACAATATCAATCACAAAAAATACAAATCTTAAAAAAGATAGCATAATATAAACATATATTGGTACAATTTTAAAGTAATTGCAAGGATAAAAACTTTTATCTTTAAATTTTATTATCTTTCTAAATATTAAATCATCTTTTACACGAAATTTATATTTTAATCTTTCAGAAGCAGTTCGCCTAGTATCAAAATGGCAAGCAAAAGACATCATTAATAGTAATATATTCGTTATAAAAACATATAACACAGTCATATCAACATTCTCCTAAAATGAAGAACCTAGCACATTAGAAAGCTTTCCTAATCCTGTACCAGCAAAAGACAATCCAGCTGTACTTAACCAAATTTTTACTGCACTACTTGTAAAATTTTTAGAAATAGCTCCGTTTATAGCTGTAGAAACGGTTTTACCCCATAAGTTAAAAGTACTTCTATATGCTGAACTATCAATTCCATATCTAGTAGCAGATGTCATTAATACTTTAATTCCATTTCTTGCTTCTTGGTTTAAGATGTTATTTGCTATTGCTGTTGCATTTTGCGCCCCTCTACCACTTATAGCACCACCAATAATACCCAACCCTGTAGCTATCATCAAACCAGACCATGAAAAACTCCAGAATCTAAGCCATATTGTCCTACGCCGATTAAACCACCTGCTACCATTGATCCTATACCGGTATATGCTAATGCCGTTGATTCAAGTGCAAATATCCATCTATACCAGATTGAAGAAAATTGATATTAGCCCAACCATATTGAATTCCATGATTAATTGTACTTGCTGCAAATCCAACACCGAAAGAAACTGCTAATCCAACCAACAATGATATAGCAATGTGTCCCTCAGGGTCTACATAATTAACAGGATTATTATTACAATATGTAAATAAGTTTAATCCATTAAGACTCTTAGTGTCTAAGAAATTAGGATTATCCATATTCAACCATCTACATAGAAATGGTACATAATATCTACTTTGTCAATAATAGAAGTTTAATTCTCCAATTTATTTGAAGCAAACTAAAATAAATAAAAGCCAATACAAATGGTGTAAAGAAAACAATAGGAATAATAAGTAAACCGTCATTCCTAGCTTCAAGAAGTATGAAAACTTTAAAAACTATCCAAAGTATAATGCTGGTAGCCGAAATATATAAATAGAGTTTAGGTTTTCTTATACAGTGTTTGTTCATAGTAATATCTTATTAAATAAAATAATCAATTATAGTTGTTACAATAGATTGTGGAGTTCCTTTAAATATTGTTTTATTCGCAGCAGCAACAAGCAATCTTTTTTCCCTCTTTAAATATTTCATAATATTAGCTAAATATTTTGCTGAAGGTATATTTTTTTAGTATTTTTTATAAAATAACCTTAATAATTAAAATCATATAATTCTTTAAATGATATTTGGAAACCATGTATAAGTCCAATTTTACTAATTAATGATAATTTATGAACTAATGATAATTTTGTTCTATTATTTCTCACTATTGTTTTTTTAATAATTTTACCATTGGATTTATTAAATACCAGATTGATTATTTCATTTGTTACATAGATACTCTTATAAAGGATTTTTCTATTCCCATTTGTGTAGAAAACTTGTAACTCTGTTGTAATAAGTTGTGAAATATATGTAATTGGTCTTTTCCATCCATTCATATCAAACAAAAACACTTTATCCTTTAGCTTAGTTTCAAATACATTATTTGCTATTTCATCAAAAACAATCTGGTCACTTAAGTAGCTCTTAGGAATAAAAAAATCCTCATATTTATTATTGGGAACACCTTTATATCCATAATTAGCTGGTAATGGTTGCACCTTCATCCTAAGTGGTGTAAATCTAGAATCTAAGAAGCCTAATAAATCGATCGAAATTATAAATACAACAAAAAAACATAATGCTGCGAATAACTGGATACCTTTATGATTCTCATCAACAATTACTGTCAATGCCAAAATAAAAAGTATGACACCACAACACAATGAAACTAACGCAATATAAAAACATATAGTTGAATACAAATTCCTCTTTTGCTGTTTAGTCATTATAACCTCCTAATAAAAAAGTCCTAATAAATCAACAATAACGCCCGTAGCTCTTCCAGCAATTCTATTTACATTAACTGTTTTTGATAATATCGAATATGCTTTGGTATTTACGCCTGGCACTTTTTTACTATTTTTTAAAAAGACACTAATTTGATGCTGCGTTTTAGATGATGCATTAGATAATTGACTCTTAAAATATGACGAAGTAATTCTATTTGTTACTGCGGTACCAATTCCAGCAAGTGAACCTGCAAGCAAGCTTGTCCATAATGCGTGGCCAACATTTTCAGCACTAGTAAATGTATATGCACTATCAATCATACTACCAGCAAAACCACCGATAAAACTCAAACCAACGCTTCCAAACGTGCCAAAAACGCCTGAAACAGCACCACCAACTGCTGAGCATACATATTTCTGCCAATTATCTGCAAATGTGTTAAAATCAGACCATTCAAAACCATCTTTAAAATTACTTATAACGTCCGAACCATATGATAAAGTAGTGCCTACTACTGCACCGATAACAGCACTAATTATCAAAGTTGAAATTGCAAAAGTACCGTCTCCGTCCAAATACATCACAGGATTATTATTACAATATACATATAAATTATAACTATTCTTTTCATTTATATCTATATATTCATAACTATCTGGTGTTATAAATCTAGCTATTAATGGATTATAATATCTAGAATTTAGGTAATACATATCAGATTCTGTATCATAATAATATGATTTATATCTAATTGGATTTATAATCATTATACTAAATGTATCATTATTCTGTATAATTGATTTTATTAATCCATATCCATTATATTCATATTTACCTACTATATTTCCATTTATATCAATAATTGAATGTATTACTCCTAATTCATCT
>Ga0247611_10009025_pt1 | contig 12126 bp, 10 predicted proteins | sample 177DNAGHGhighgp2_FD_192422 | JGI IMG/M metagenome (GOLD analysis project Ga0247611, IMG submission 192422) | Sheep rumen microbial communities from Palmerston North, Manawatu-Wanganui, New Zealand - 1770 DNA GHGhigh gp2 | ecosystem: Host-associated > Mammals > Digestive system > Stomach > Rumen... | reverse complement strand
TCACGCCCGTTCTGGAAGGTACGTTATAAAGGATGCAGGGAACATTTACGCTCTCCGCAATCGCTTTAAAATGAAGGAAAAGTCCCTTCTGCGTACATTTATTGTAATACGGAGTAACCAGCAGGCAGCCGTCAACACCGCGTTTTTCCGCTTCCGTCGACATATAAATGCCTTCTTCGGTGCAGTTCGAACCGGTTCCTGCAATTACGGGAATGCGTCCGTTTACCTGCTTGACGCAGAACTCGATTGCATCTAAGTGTTCCTTTTGGGAAAGTGTTGCCGCTTCACCGGTAGTGCCGCACACTACGATGGCATCGGTTTTTCCCGCAATCTGTTCTTCAATGTTCTTTGCAAACTGCTCATAATCCACGCTCTGGTCCTCCAGAAACGGAGTTACGATAGCAACTGCAGCGCCCGTAAATAATGCCATTTTAACTGTTCCTCCTTCGGTAAATCCGATTTAAAATAAAACAAATAACTACGACATATATTATAATAAAACCCCTTAAAAAGTCAACAAATTGTAACTGTGGTATTTCTATTTGAACTATGATAAAATATCTGTGGGGTGAAAAATGCGTCGATTGGGCGCACGTATTGGGAAGGCAATTATGAAATACTGGCATAAATTCGTAACTTTTATGAATATGGTGCCCAGAGAAGGCGCGGAAATGCGCGATCTGGCGGTTTTCATCCGCTCTCTTTCCCTGATTTATCTCTTTTATTTTATCATTTCCTCAATCCCGCTCTTTGCAACCACCTATTATGTGGCAGCCATTTTCGAATGTCTCTGCGCGGGTCTGTTTTTAATCAGCTTTATCTTTACTTTTCGCGGAAAAACCAATTTTGCCATGGACTTCTTCGGTGCCGTTATCGTTGCGGCTCCGACGGTTTTGACACTCGTAACCGGCTGGAAAACCAATTTCCAGTGGTCCCTGATTGTGGAAATCCTGGTTCTGTATTTTACGCTGGAAATCAACAAAAACGTCAAAAAGCAACTCTTCCGCGTAATCTCCGCAACCTTTATCATTATCGCCTTTATTACGCATGTTTTCCCGAACAACCTCGATTTTTCCCTGTTCTGGGGAATTTGCTTCCATGTCATCAGCGCCATTTTCTATGCGTCGGTAATCCACGTGATTGCATTTTTCTATTCCAACAAATTTAACGCAGCGGAGGAAAATCTGCGAGATGTAAACAACCGCTTGCGCGAGATGGCATCAACCGATGCTCTTACTTCTCTTCCGAACCGCCGCGTTATGAACGAGCACCTGACACTGCTTGCTTATACTTATGAACTTTCCAACGACCCTTTTGTCATTGCCATCGCGGATATCGATTTTTTCAAAAAAATCAACGACACCTACGGACACGAAGCCGGCGACCACGTGCTTCAGGGCGTTGCGGCGATTTTCCGCGAAACCATGAAAGGAAAGGGAATGGTAGCCAGATGGGGCGGCGAGGAATTTCTGTTTGTGTTTGAAAATGTCACGGGAGCACAGGCAAAGGCAGTGCTTGAAGGCATGCGCGATAGAATTGAAAAAACTCCCTTCGTCTTCGGAGAAGATACCATCCACATCACATTAACCCTCGGTGTCGAGGATTATTCGCTGGTAAACGGCGTGGAGGTCACGGTTTCCAAGGCGGACGATAAGCTCTACCAGGGCAAAATGACCGGGCGAAACAAGGTGGTTTATTAAGCAATAAAAAAGAGTCGCTTGCGACTCTTTCGCGGAGTTTTCTTTTACGGGATAAAATCAAACTATTTCACTCTTTCATATACCCTGAACGTAAACGGCGAATCAAAGTAGGTCATTTCGTCGCTTTCCTCCGTCATCTCCCACTCTTCATCCTCTTCCAGATTCGGAAAAAAAGTATCCGCCGCGAATTCACGGTCGATAAAGGTTACATATGCCTTGTCGCAGTAAGGCAGGAACTGTCTGTAAACACTCTCTCCGCCGATTACGAAAATCTCCGCTTCCGGATATTTCTTTGCTTCCTCAATGGCTGCTTCCACGGAATTAACCACGGTCGCACCTTCCACGGAAACATCTTCCGATTTGGTTAACATAATATTGACGCGATTCTTTAACGGTCTTCCGCCGGGGAAGCCTGCAAGGGTCTTTCTGCCGAGAATCACAACATTTCCGGTGGTCAGCTGGCGGAAATATTTTTGATCCGACGGAATGCTGATCAAGAGCTCGTTTTTGTTGCCGATGGCCCAGTTCTTATCTACTGCTACTATACAATTCATTTCTTTTCTCCTTTGACATTGGAACCCTTACTCGGAATCCGCTTGTTTACTTCGTATAAAGCTGCTTCCTCAGATTGCAATCGGAATATTCTCAATCTGCGGTCCCGTGATATAATTTTCAACCTTCACGTCATCCCTCGTAAACTGATAAAAATCGTGAACATCGGGATTTAACCAGAACTTCGGTGCATCATAGGTCGGACGCTCGATTAACTCCTTTACAAGGGGAATATGACGGTCATAGATATGTGCATCCGCAATGACGTGTACCAGCTCTCCGACCTTCATGTCGCAAACCTGAGCAAGCATATGCAAAAGAACCGAATACTGTACCACGTTCCAGTTATTTGCCGCAAGCACGTCCTGGGAACGCTGGTTTAAAATCGCATTCAACGTCAGCTTGTCATCTCCGGGCTTCTGCGTTACGTTAAAGGTCATGCTGTATGCGCAGGGATACAAATGCATTTCGCTCAGGTCCTGATGTACATAAATATTCGTTATAATTCTGCGGCTGAACGGATTGTTCTTTAAGTCGTAAATGACTCTGTCCACCTGATCCATATCGCCTTCTTTGTAATGATGTTTTACGCTCATCTGATAGCCGTAAGCCTTTCCGATAGAGCCGGTCTCATCTGCCCAGGAATCCCAGATATGGCTGTGAAGATCATTGATATTGTTGGATTTCTGCTGCCAAATCCAGAGCATTTCATCCGTTGCGGATTTTAATGCCGTCTTACGAAGCGTAAGTAACGGGAACTCCTTTGATAAATCATAACGGTTTACCACGCCGAATTTCTTCACGGTATAGGCGCTGCTGCCGTCCTCCCACTTCGGGCGAACCTTCTCGCCTTCCGTGCTGGTTCCGTTCTCCAGAATATCTTTACACATGTCGATAAAAATACGATCCGCTAAACTCATAATACCCCTCTCTGACTCTTTTCTTTATTTTTCGGGTTCTCAAATTCTTAACCCGGTTTTTTACCATTTGGTTCTTCCGGCCGTTTATTCTTCCGTCTCTCTTACAATCACACACTCCGTGCTTTCTCCGAGGATGACTTTCCCGAGTGTGACCTCGGTCAGAAGCTTTCGGATTTCCTCTTCCTTTTCGACCGGAACCGTGACTGCGGCGGTGATTTTATCCGTAAAAACACCGTCCTCAATATTTAAATTCTGCCTGCCGAACTCATACTGTACTTTTCCGTAAGCATCGTAATCCAGCGTAAACGGAATTTTCACTCCGGAAACCTCTTCTCCGATTATGCTCTTCGCAAGCGCATCGGCCGTCGCATCGGAATAGGCCTTGATCAGTCCGCCCGTGCCGAGAAGCGTTCCGCCGAAATATCTGGTTACGACACATGCGACATTTCTGACTTCGCTGTGCAGAAGCACGTTTAAAATCGGCCGCCCCGCAGTCTGTGCCGGTTCGCCGTCATCGCTGCAGCGTGTCAGGCGCGCATCCTCTCCGATCACAAAAGCCGTGCAGTTGTGCTTTGCGTCCCAGTACTCTTTTTTCGTTTTCTCAAAAAAAGCTGCCGCCTCTTCTTCCGTCTTCACGGAACAGAGGTGGGCGATAAAACGGGACTTCTTTTCTTCGATTTCTCCCACACCGGGCGTAAGCAGAATTTTCATAAAATCAATTTTACCATAGTTTCCCCAAAAAGGACAATTCCAATTATAAACTCCTTTTCTTTCCTTAATTTATAAATTTCTTTTAAAATTTGTATTTTTTGCAAAAAAGAGGTATAATATGATGATTTATTGTGGAAAATTCTTAATGGAGGCAATATACAATGAATTACAGTCGAAAAGGAGTTTATAAGATTCGTAATGAACTCGTTTCAAGATCGATAAAATTCCGTAAAATGGGCGGTGTTGTTCTGCTGAAGGCGATTTTGCTCGGAATCCTCTGCGTGATTGTTGCAGGTTTCTGTGTGGGCATCGGCGCATTCAAGGGCATCATCGCGGGCGCACCCGACATCACAATGCTTGACGTTGTTCCCGAGGGCTACGCCACTACCGTTTACGACTCGGAAGGTCACGAAATGACCAAGCTGATTGCGGAAAATTCCAACCGTACCTATGTATCCATGGATAAAATCCCTCAGCACTTAGCTGACGCATTCGTTGCCATCGAGGACGAACGTTTCTATACACATAACGGTATCGACATCAAGGGTATTATCCGTTCCGGTTCCACAATCGTAATGAGTGGCGGTAAGAAGTCCCAGGGTGGTTCCACCATTACGCAGCAGCTTTTAAAGAATAACGTTTTCGAAGGCTGGGCAACCGAGAAAGACAATATGGCGAAGGTTCGCCGTAAAGTTCAGGAGCAGTATCTTGCGGTAAAAATCGAGCAGGAACTTTCCAAGGAAGAAATCCTTGAGCTTTACATGAATACGATTAACTTAGGCCAGAATACCTTAGGTGTTCAGGCAGCTTCCATGCGCTATTTCGGAAAACAGGTTTATCAGCTGAACATTTCCGAATGTGCGGTTATCGCGGCAATTACCCAGAACCCTTCCGCATATAACCCGATCTCCCATCCTGATAAAAATCAGGTACGCCGGGATATCTGCTTACAGTACATGAAGGATCAGGGATATATTACCGAAGAAGAATATCAGGAGGCGCTGGCTGACGACGTTTACGCTCGTATCCAGACCACAAACCAGAATACCAACAACAATGCGGTCAACTCCTATTTTGTTGACGAGCTTACCGAGCAGGTTGTTGAAGATTTACAGAATGAGCTCGGATACGATTCGCAGCAGGCTTACCGTATGCTTTACAGCGGCGGTCTGAAAATCTACACTACCATGGATCCCCAGATTCAGGCCATTGCAGATGAGGTATTTTCCAATGAGGACAACTTCCCTGCCAACGTAAAATATTATCTGACTTACAATTTAACCATCGACAAGGCGGACGGAACCCTGCAGAATCACAGTCCGCAGATGTTTGAGAATTTCTACAAACAGTCCAATGCCAATTTCAATTCTCTCTACGCTTCCGAAGAAGATGCTTTGGCAGCCGTCGAGGATTACAAGGCAAATGTTATGGAGGAAGGTGACGAAGTCCGTGCGGAGAACGTTTCCATTACCCTCCAGCCCCAGGCTTCCCTTACCGTGGAAGATCCTTCCACAGGTTATGTCGTAGCCATGGTCGGCGGCCGCGGACCGAAGCTTGCATCCAGAACCTTAAACCGTGCATCCAACACCATGCGTCAGCCCGGTTCCACCTTCAAGGTTGTAGCCGTTTACGCTCCCGCATTTGACTGCGCGGGACTTACCCTCGCGGATGTTAAGGTCGATGAGCCATGGTCCTATTCCAACGGACGTCCCGTAAAGAACTGGTACGGTGCTTCCTACCGTGGTATCCAGTCCTTAAGAACCGGTATTACACAGTCCTTAAATATCGTTGCGGTAAAGACCATTCAGCAGGTAACTCCGTCAACTTCCTATGAATATCTGAAAAAATTCGGTTTCACCACACTGGTGGAATCCAGAACCACTTCCGACGGACGTGTTGTCGGAGACGTAAACGAAGCACTTGCACTCGGTGGTCTTACGGACGGCGTTACCAATATGGAACTGAATGCCGCTTACTCCGCAATCGCAAACCAGGGCCGTTACATTAAACCGACCCTTTATTCCAAAATTTACGATAACGACGGAAACGTTATTCTGGACAAATCCGCTCAGGAAGGTACTCAGATTCTGAAAGAGACCACTGCTTTCCTTCTTACGGATGCCATGGTAAGCACCGTCACTTCCGGTACCGGTACCGCAGTAAACTTCGGAAACATGACCATCGCAGGTAAGACCGGAACCACTTCCGATTACAACGACGTATGGTTCGCAGGCTACACTCCTTACTATGCAGCTACTGTATGGGTAGGATTTGACAACAATGAAAAGCTTGCAAACGACAGTTCCAGAACTCTTGCAAAGACTCTCTGGAGAGGCGTTATGTCAAGAATTCATGCAAACCTTGAGAAGAAATCCTTCCCGGTTCCCAATGGAATCGTTACCGCAACCGTATGTTCCAAATCCGGTAAACTTCCGATTTCCGGACTTTGCAACGACTGCTTAAAGACGGAATACTTTGCACAGGGCACCACGCCTACCGCTTCCTGCGACGTACACTATATGGGTGCCATCTGTGAATACAGCGGACTTCCCGCTTGTGAAGGCTGTCCTTTCAAAGTGGAAGGTGTTACGGAATTACATCCTTCCGAAACCTTAAATACGATTCAGAGTGAATATAACCTCGCAAAGAGCCGTATGTGCCCTCACAACACGGAATTCTACTTAAAGGCCGGTGCACAGGCCACCATCGCCCAGCAGAGTGCCGAGCTTGAGCAGCGCCGTGCAGCGGCTGCTGCGGCTGCAGCACAGGCAGCTTTGGAGGCAGCCGGCAACTAAGCAGACCGGCACCTTCCGGCCATTCCTTTCGGTAATTGGACATCTTTTCGTTACCGAACAACATTAAGATCTTAAACCATAAAAAAGAGTCGCTTGCGACTCTTTCGCGCCCGAGCGGATCGCGAAGCGATGATTTCCTTTCCGCGAGGTGCGCATCCTGCGGAGCATTTTGCTTCGTAGGAAATTCGGAGGAATTTCCTATGAAGTAAAAAGCAGACGGATTTCTCCGTCTGCTTTTTGATTGCTTTTTCTATTTTTCTATCGCGCTTCTTTTTTGCTTTATCCTGCGTTTTATTCTGCTGTTTGTCTGCTTTATTTCTTATTATGCCCCTGCGCCTTAATTAGCTCCGCCGACAACCTCTTCGGTTCCGCCGACTTCGGTATCTTCCCAGACGATCATTTCTTCCATCGAAGGAGCATCCGCTCCGAGATATTCTGTAAAATCGCCTTCCACGGTCAGTACCATGGGAACCAGTTCCACGTAATCGGAATACACATATGCAACCTTTCCGTCATAAGTAATTCTGGTCCATCCGTCATGAGACTGGGATACATAGTCAAATGTATTTCCGTAATATGCACTACCGAGACGTTCTCCGTCGGTATTGGGCTGCAATCTTACATTTACGTTATCGTCGTTGATTTTGGCACGTACGATGATATCCGATTTATCCACGTCTTCCGAACTCTCCTGATAGAAACCGGAGCTGATGCTGCTCTGAATTTCCGATGTCGAGGATTCCGGCTCGGAAGTAGGAACGATTTTTCTGGTTGCCAGCTTCACCGTCACCACACCGCATGCAATAAACAGAACGATGACCATGCCGTACATAATTGCCGTTTTTGTGCTCTTTTTCATTTTGCTGCTCTCTTTCCCGAATATGTTACGAACTATCCCTTTCCTTACAAGGTCCTACCTTTTAAGGCAGGGTAATCATATCTTCGGACGCATACGCCCGTTTAAATGCTTCTTTGGAATTGTATTCGCCGTCCATGCAAAACTCCTTGGACCAGGTCATAAAATACGCCCAGGGGACTTTGCTTTTCTCCCAGAGATCCATGTCCGGCAGAATGCCGACTTCCCCGAGAGCAGCCACCTTGTCCGCAGAGGTGATTTTACGAAGCTCTTCGTATTCCTTTGCATAATCCGTTTTCGTACCCTTTTCCACATATACATCCCTGGAAATCACGTCCACGAATTCATCGCCCGGATAGCCTTCGGGCGCCGGTGAGTTCCACACCCAGATCAGATGATCGAGATGAAGCTCTCCCACATAGTACTCAAACATTTTTATATAGAGACGCTTTCCGGTTTCATGACCTCTTGCGCCCCACCAGAACCAATCTCCGTCCGCCTCGTGAAAAGGTCGCCAGAGAATCGGAATATTTTCGCTTTGAAATTTGCGAAGTTCCTTCGCAATCACATCCAGGTCCGAATAAAATTTCTTCTCCGCATCCGAACCCGGTATCAGAATATCTCTTGCATCAAAATCCGTATTTTTCTGATAAAAACTCTTATCATGTCCCCCTATGGGAGAAAACCAGTGAAAACAGTAAGAGACGATTCCTCCGCTCTCTTTTGCCCAATGAATGGCCGTTTCCACCGTGTTCTGATTTTCTTTTACTTCCGTAAGACAAGCCTCGGAGGCATCCTCCCAGTTGATATTGGGAGAATACCCCAGAAGCTCAAATCCCTGTAATTTCGGCCGCCTGCCCGTAACTTCCCCGATGTAAGCGACCTCTTCCATCGGTACGGTCTGTGTATGCTGTCCGGAAATCAGTTTCTTTCCCGCAACCTCATAAAGACAGTTCAGCAGTTCTTTTGCTTCTTTTGTCGCGTTGGGGTTTACGGGTTCATATCCCTTATTCTTCGTTAACATACACATTTCTCCTTTTTATTCCCAGTTATAATCGTCAAAATTGAAGTTTCCGTTCTCATCGAAAAGATCTTCGTAGTTAAAATCCTCGATATTCTGATTTCCGCTTCCACTGGGATCGTCATAACCGGATGTGCCGTAATCATTGACTGCGGTCGCCTGATCCACCTCATAGTGATAGGTAATGACATAGGGTTCGGACATCGTGTCATACCAGAACATCAGCACAAAATTACCGTCGATTCCGTAACCATTGCCGGTATATCTGTCACTTCTTACTTTTCCGTCAAACTGAATACCGAACTGGCCGTTTGTCATATAACTGGTATATTTCTGGAAGAGATTGTTTGCATACATATTGTTCTCGTCCGGAACCTGGCTCTTTAAATAAAACGAATTGTTATTCAGTGTAATCGCCGCATTACCGAATTCGGTACCGCTCATAATCTGTTCCTGGGTCAGTAAATCGAAGGTTTCGAAACGACGAAGCTCGGGACTGGAAATACCGCATGCATAAGGTAATTTCATTTCCCATTCGCCATTGGTGTAAATATCGTTGTAAATATGAAGTTCGCAGTAATCCTGTCCGATATCGGGATTGCGGAATGCTTCCTTCTCCGATTCGCTCATCGTTGTTCCGGATACCTGCTCCAGATAACTGATCATGGTATCCGCACCCTTTACATCGATGATTTCGATGTCACCGGTATAATAATTATCTACAAGATCATTTACGCTTGCTTCAAAATCCAGATCGTCGCCAACCGAATATGACGGTGCAGGGGTAACCACTCCGTAAGAAGGATTGTTTGCAATGTTATTGATTGCATTTCCCGCACTCTTTGCAAGCGAAGCAATAATAATGATTACTACGCCGATGATGCAACCGCCTACAAGAAGAAGTGCAAGAACAATGATTAAAATAATCAGCCATACTTTCTTTTTCTTCTTAGGCTTTTCGGGTGCAGGTGCCGTAGTAACTTCAGGCTGGGGCGCATATCCCGCCATCTGCTCGGGCTGCGGTGCTACATAAGGTGCAGGTGCAGGTTCGGGCTGGGGTGCAACATAAGGCGCAGGTTCGGGTGCCGCTGCAAACTGGGGTGCCGGCGCAACATAAGGTGCGGGCTCCACTACGGGTGCAGGTTCCACAACAGGTGCAGTTTCTGCCACTACAGGCTCAACTACAGGTGCAGGCTCCACAACAGGTGCAGTTTCTGCGACTACAGTTTCAACAGCAGGCGCAGGCTCTACTGCGGGTGCTGCCTCCACTACAACGGGTTCCACCGCAGGAACGGGTTCTACAACGGGTTCTGCCGCGGATGCAGGTACCGCAACATCGATTTTGTTGCCGCACTGAGGACAGAATTTGCTTCCGTCAGCTACTTTAGCTCCACAATTTGAACAAAACATTTTTTCTCTCCTTTACACTTTATTATTTGATTTGCTGATTCATATCATACTGAGAATTCAGATTATACTGCTGATTCAGTTCCTGCTGCTGAGTAAATTCCGGAGTTCCTGCTCCGCCGGTGTAATCGTCGGAAACGCCGTATCCTTTTTCGTATTCGAGCGGAATCACGAATTTTTTTCTGCTGATGGAAAATGCCATGGAAAGCACCATCAAAACAGAAGAAGGACCCGTAAAAAGGCTTCCGATTGATGAGTACGAATTCAGTTGCGATACTGTTGCCATATCGACAGCCGAAGCGGCTCCGAAATAATTGTAAATATAGGTAAAGCTGAGTGAAACCAGACTCATAATCAGAGGAATCACAACAGACAGTAAAATAATTCCGACAATCTCCATTGCAATATTCTCCGATTTACCGCCTGCCGCATTCAGCAGAAGAATCATAAAGACCACATAGATAAAAATCATTATAATTCCGCTGAAGAAGTTATAAATAAGATAAACAAACACACCCTGTGTGCTTGACGGCATACGACCCGTACCCAGAAGGTACAATCCGATGGGAACTCCGAACCTTCCGATTACAAAATGTACAATCTGCATGATCACGGCCACAATCGCCGTAGTCTTAATTACTTTGCTCATTTATCCGATCTCCTTATCACACAAACGACTAGTTTCCGAAATCCTGATAGAACTGCTGCCATACAACTGCCGTGTTCTTTTCGGGATCCTTCACTTCCTGATCGGAATAAACGAAGGTGCAGAGATTTTTATCAAAAATGAATCCCTCGACACTGCGATATCCGTAGTTTTCCACTACCCAGTTTCTGTATACGGAATAATGAACCACATATACGTTTCCGTCCGATGCAAGATACGGCATCGCATATCCGTAAATGATACCGTCCTGATAGCTTAACAGAACATATGTGTACTGGTTTTCACCGTCTTTGTCTGCCTTTTCGGAAGTGAGTTTTAAAAGAAGCTCGTCCTGTCCGTCAAAATTCACATCCGTATAGACGTAATTGCTGAACATATAGCTGTTACTGTCTCCCTCATAGAGCACTCCGGGTTTCGTAAGATCTTTTACGGTAACCCATCCTTCCTTGCAGGAGAAATACGGTGAGCTGCTTACCAGATAGATGTCTTTCGTATTGTCCAAACAGTTGGTAAATGCCTGGTCGCAGTCAGCCTGATTTGCTTCACTGCTTGTGGGATACGGAAGATTTAAATACCAGATCAGTCCTGCCGGATTGGATACGGGAAGCATTAAGCATTCGTTGGTTTCTTCGCCGAAAATCTCCGACATCGTGGTGTAATTCACATCATCCGGCTTCTTATTCAGGTCTTCGCTGAAGACTTCCTTTGCGGTTACTTTGCCGGAAATATCACTGTATTCCGTTACGGACTGATATCCCATATGTCCCCAGTCACCGTAAAGGTTTCCGTTGGGTCCTACATAAAATGTGGTATGTCCCGCACCGATTACGCCCGGGCCGACCAGCTGGTCCACTTCGCCGGACTTGGTATCAAAGGTATAAATCTCCAGTTCATAATCCGCTTCGCAGGTTCCTTTGCGGATACAGAGCTCCGGAACATAAGCTCCGAATTTGTCGTCGATATCCGCAAGAAAATACTGGTTCTCCTCCATAAAGGACTCATCTGCTCCCGAGGACTTCGGCAGATCATTGATGAAATCATAATATGCCTGCTGCCACTCGTTGGGATTGTGTGCCGCAAAATCATATTCGGGATTTAACGTCACGGGCGGCTCTTCCTTAATCTCGCTTGTCTGCTCCGGTGCATCCCAGCTGCCCGTATCTACGACATAGCTCGGTTTTTCCGATGTCGAAGTAATTTCGGAAGGAATTTCGACCTCTCCCGGAAGCATTGTACATCCGCATACAGAAAGCATTGCCACAAGTGCGGATGTAATCAGAAATCTTTTTTTCATTCTTATCACTCCTTTTCCCCCTTTAAAATGCCTTGATATTGTCACAATACCCGCATTTTTTCACATAGTATATTATACTCTTCTTTTTCTGAGATTTAAACCTGAAAATAGGAATTTCCATAAAAAAAAGAAGTCGTAAATCAAAACGATTTACGACTTCTCTTTCAGCTGATGACGGGAATCGGACCCACGGATATAATACG
>Ga0247611_10009023_pt1 | contig 12127 bp, 9 predicted proteins | sample 177DNAGHGhighgp2_FD_192422 | JGI IMG/M metagenome (GOLD analysis project Ga0247611, IMG submission 192422) | Sheep rumen microbial communities from Palmerston North, Manawatu-Wanganui, New Zealand - 1770 DNA GHGhigh gp2 | ecosystem: Host-associated > Mammals > Digestive system > Stomach > Rumen ... | reverse complement strand
TATGATATAATAGAAGTAGGTTAAAAGGCAAAGTAAACGAAAGTTTATGACGCAAAGCCAATGGTCTAAAGGTTTTTTTGAATCCATGATTGCTTGACTGCACAGAAGAGGAGGAGCGTATGAAAAAAGTATTAAAAATAATTGGAATTATATTATTAATTTTCATTTTAATAGTATTAATACATACAGTAAGAAATTACATTATATTATCAAAATTATCTAATAATATTTCTACATACAAAGGTAGTAATAATTATAATGCTAAACTTGTAACTACTTATGAAAATGGAAATACCGTAACGATGGATTATTATAAAAAAGATAATAAACAAGCAATGTTTTTAGAAAGAAATTTTGATGGGGAAATCATAAAACTTTCTTTTTATGACAATGGAGAAAGAGTCAATATGTACACTGAAACTGATTCTACAAAAACTGTTGTGCAAAATACTGAAAGTTTGATGTCAATTCAGATTTTCAATGGATTAGAATTTGACAAAGATAATAATGGCTTTACAAACTTTTTAATAAGTTCAATAGCATTTATCAGAAGTGAAAAGTGCAATAATCAAGATTGTTATAGATTTACAAATATATTTGCAATGTTTAACAATGATAATTCAGATACTTGGATTATAAATAAAGAAACAGGATTACCAGTAAAAAGTTTGAACAAAGAATCAACTGTCAATAGGGAATATAAATTCGATTGTGTAGAAGATTCTATTTTTACAGAGCCAGATATTAATGAATATAAAGTAAATAATGATAATAATATTCAAAACTCTGAAATTTCAATAAATGTATTAGTAAAAGAAATTAAAAATGAGTACATATTAGGTACAAATGATAAAAATGAAGAAATTATTATACATATTGATAAAAATACACAGGTTGTTGGATTAGGTCCATATGCAGGTGATTACATTAAAGTATATACTTCTGATAAAACCATTGCAACAACTCATCCGTTACAAGTATTTAATGTTACAAAAATAATAATTGATGAGTAAAATTATAAATTTTAAGACAGATAATTAGTTGAATTTATCTGTCTTTTATGTTAATCTTTAAAAAGATGGTGATTATCTACTATTAGTAGATAGTAAAAATTGAGAATCTACTAATTGAATGTTTATTTTTATGCTTATTTTTGCTATATTGTGTATGTGAAAGGAGGTAAAAAATGAATCAAGAAAAAATAGGGAATTTTATTGCTCAATGTAGAAAAGAGAAAAAACTTACACAAACACAATTAGCTGAAAAACTAAATATATCAAATAAGGCTATATCAAAATGGGAAACAGGAAGAGGAATGCCGGATTCGGGGGTAATGCTTGAATTGAGTAAATATCTAGGAATTACAGTAAATGAGTTATTAAGTGGTGAACATTTGCAAAAAGAAGATTATGAGTCAAAAGTAAATGAAAACATTATATATATGGCTAAAGAAAACGAAAAAAATAAAAAAAGAACAAAAATAATGATTACAATATTTGTAAGTATTTTCATATTTTTTATATTATTTATAGTTGCAAAAAGTATATATAATTCAGTTGAAATAGCACTAGAATACGATAACAGACTAATAGAGTGTAAAATAATTGATGAAGAAATTGTATGCAATTTTAAAGGAAGTAGTTTGATAGGTTTTTCACATAAAGAAATAAATACTGATTCAGAAACTATAGTATTCTTTACAGGTAAAATGTTATTACAGAATAAGATACACAGTCACTTTGAAACATGGGATAGTATGGCACAACTTTCTGATAATAAAGATGTAAATTTTAGTTCATCAGTAAGATTGAATATAAAAGAAGATATCAAGAATTATAAATCAAAAATAAAAGTCTATTATACAACAATGTCGTTTGACAACATAAATAACATTAATTTAAATGAAGCAATAGAACATTCAGAATTAATGTGTGAGAATTAAAAAAATATAAATCAGATTAGTATAAATGCTAGTCTGATTTTTAAAATATTAAGAAAAAATGCAACCAAATTTTAAAAAATGCTAATATACAAATAGAAGGATATATATTTATAACAAAATACACTTTTTATATTTAAGAGAAATATAAAATAGAAATAATTTGAGGTGAACCTAAATGAATAAATTATTAAATTACAAAAGATTTGCAAAGACTTTGACCATAATTTTCATAGTTTTTACTATATTCCTACACAATATTTGTTTATCTTTTAACGAAATTACAAATCTAGAAAATGATAAAATTGAAACAAAAACAAAAATAACCGAAACGAAAGAAAAAATTGATGAAATATCAGGAGAAAAGGAAAAGACACTAGAACAAGTTAAGAAACTTATAAATCAAATTTCAGAATATCAAGATGATATAGATGATTTAAATGCAAATATTTCAAGCTTACAAACAAAAATTGCAGATACGGAGAAACAAATAAAAAAAGATGAAGAAGAATATAAGAGGGAAGATAAGGCTTTAGATGTAAGAATTGTTGCAATGTATGAAGCTGGAGAAACATCCTACCTTGATTTTTTGTTGTCTTCTGCATCTTTAGTTGATTTCATATCTAGTTATTATTTAATATCAGAGGTTATTGACTACGATACTAAAATGTTAGAACAATTAGAAAATCACAAACAAAAAATTGAAAATGAGAAAAAAGGTTTAGAATATGACAAAAAAGAATTATCTAATTCAAAAACCACTTTGGAGTCAAAACAAAAAGAATTAGCTGTTATCAAAAAGGATAAAGAAGCTCAAGCTAGCAAATTATCAAATGACGAAAAGAAACTAGAACAACAACTTTCTGAACTAACATCACACGAACAAAGCATAAGTAAAAAGATAAAAGATTTACAAAAGAAATATGATGAGGAAAATAAAAAGTCAGTGAGGTTATCATCTAGTAAATCTAGCGAAAAAACAAATTCCTATTCTGATGATATATCTAATAATTATGGTTTCAGTTATCCTGTAAAAAATCACTATATTGGAACTGATTATGGAGTATCAGGAAGATATTGGAGTTCAGGACATCATACAGGAATTGACTTTCCTGTACAATCAGGAACACCAGTATATTCAATTGGAGATGGACAAGTAGTAGATTGTGGAAAAAATAAAGCATATGGAAATTTTGTAGAAATATATCATGGAAATAATATATATAGTTTTTATGCTCATGCATCAAAATACATAGTAAATGTAGGACAATATGTATCTAAAGGCCAACAAATAATGTATTCAGGAGCAACAGGAAATGTTACAGCAGCACATTTACATTTTGAAATTAGAACACCAGGTCCTAGATATGCAAATTGTGTAAATCCAAGAAAGTATTTAGAATAAAAATATAAACATGTATCAAATCAAATTTAGCTAGACGAAAAATAAAATTTGTGTTATTATATAGAAAAAATAGTATATTTGGAGGAATATTAAATGAAGAAAAAAATTATAATAATAATTGTACTAGTATGTCTAGCTATATTAGCAGTAGGTGGATTTTTGATATATAGTAGTAATACAACAAAGCCTGAAAATATCTTAAATGAATATATATCAAAAATAAATGAAGCAAAATATAATGAAATGTATGAGATGATTAGTGATAGAAGTAAAGGACAAATAACTGAAGAAGATTTTGTCAAAAGAAATAAGAACATCTATGAAGGTATAGATATGTCGAATTTAAAGATAGATATAAAAAAGATCGAAAAAGAATCTTCAAAGAAATATGCTATAACATATATTACCAGTATGAATGTATCTGGACAAAATATATCATTTGAAAATAGATCAAATATCATTAAAGAAGATAATAAGTTAAAAATAGACTGGTCTTCAAATATGATTTTTCCAAATCTAAATGTTACAGATAAAGTTAAAGTTTCTACATCAAAGGCAATAAGAGGTAAGATACTTGATAGAAATGGAAAAGAACTTGCGACAAATGGTAAAATATCTTCAGTAGGTATTGTACCTGGAAAACTGGGTGAAAATAAAACTGAAAGTATAAATAAAATAGCAGAGTTATTAAATTTATCTTCAGAAACAATCGAGAATAAGTTAAAAGCATCATGGGTTAAAGATGAAAGCTTTGTACCTATAAATAATGTATCAATGGACGAAAACGACTTAAAAGAGAAATTGTTACAAATAAAAGGAGTTATGATTTCTTCAACTAATGGAAGAATATATCCTCTTGGAGAAGCAGCTGCACACTTAACTGGATATATTCAATCTATAACAAAAGAAGAATTAGAAAAGAATCCTGAATATTCATCTACAAGTTTAATAGGAAAAACAGGTTTGGAAAAAAGATATGAAAAAGAACTAAAGGGCAAAGATGGAATAGAAATCTATATTGCAGATAGTGAAGGTAACAAGAAAGATACAATTATAAAAAAAGAAAAAGTTGATGGAGAGAATATAAAAATAACTATAGATTCAATAATTCAAAACAATTTATATAAAGAATTGAAAAATGATGAAGGCTTATTTGTAGTTATGAATCATAAAACAGGTGAAATAATTGCGTTAGTCAGCACTCCTAGTTATAATGTAAATAAAATGGCATTAGGAGTATCTAGTGAGGAGTGGAAAGAACTACAAGAAAATGAAAAGACACCATTAATTGCAAGATATACGCAAAAGTATTGTCCAGGTTCAACTTTTAAACCAATAACAGGTGCAATTGGACTTTCAACAAATTCTTTGAAAAATACAGATACATTTAGTTATTCGGGAAAAAGTTGGCAAAAAGATAAATCATGGGGAGATTATAATATAACAACATTAACAGCATACAGCGGAGAAAAGAATTTGAAAAATGCTTTAATACATTCAGATAACATTTATTTTGCTCAAGCAACATTACAAATTGGCAAAGATAATTTCATAAATGGATTAAAAAAATTAAAATTTGGAGAAGATATAGATTTTGAATTTAATCTTTCAAAATCACAATTTTCGAACTCTGATACTATAAAATCAGAAACATTACTAGCAGATAGTGGATATGGACAAGGACAAATTTTAGTTAATCCAATACATATGGCATCTATATATTCAAGTTTTGCAAATAACGGAAATATGGTAAAACCTTATTTGGAGTACAAAGAGAATAAGGAAACTGAATACTTAGCTAAAGAAGTATTTACGAAAGATGCAGTACAAGAAATAAAAAATGACTTAATTCAAGTTGTCGAAAACCCTGAAGGTACAGCAAAAGATATGAAAATAAATGGTGTAACAATTGCAGGAAAAACAGGTACAGCTGAATTAAAGATTTCAAAAGATTCTGAAGGAGATACAATTGGATGGTTTGATTGTTTTACAGTTGATGATAGCAATATGCCATATGTTATTGTCGGAATGGTAGAAAAAGCAAATAAAAATGGTGGAAGCCACTATGTAATTCCAATGATAAGAAGATTGTTTATTAAATAAAAACATTGTAAATATAATAATTAAGTGATATAAAATTAGGTTAGCAGTTGCTAATCTAATTTTTTTAAAAAAATTCTATAAAAAATGCAACCAAATAAAATAATGTGCTAATATACAAGTAAAAGATATCTTATATAAAAGGAGTTTAGATCTAAATTGAAAGTAGAAGATAATAAAATATACCATTATATTGAAAATGGAAATCTGCAAATTGAAAAAATAATAGCTGATTATAGTAATTATATAAATACAATAATAAGAAATTCATACATAAATTTATCAAGTGAAGATACAGAAGAAGTTGTTTTAGATGTGTTTTTGACAATATGGAAGAATCAAGAAAAATTAGATATTAGCAAAAGCATGTCAGCATATATAAGTGGAATAACAAAAAATTTGGTTAAGTACAAATACAGACAATATAAAGGAAATCAGAGTATTGAAGAATATGATGAAAAGATAGTAGATACTTCAAATATAGAAATAGTAATATCACAAAACGAAAGGCAAAATGTAATATCAAGTGAACTTGATAAAATGAAAGCTGAGGATAGAGAAGTTTTTATAGAATATTATTATGATGAGAAAAGTATTAAAGATATTTCAAAAATATTCAATATGTCTGAATCGAAAGTAAAATCAAAACTATTTAGAACAAGAAAAAGACTAGGTAAAGCTTTAAAGAAAAGGGGGTATGGTGCTAATGAACAATAATGAATTATTTAATAAATTTAAAAGAAAAGTAGCTATATATAATTTTGACCAAGAATACAATAATAGCTCAAAAGCAAGAATATATCCTCTAAAAAAAGATGTAAAAGAATGGAGAAAATATTTTATGAAGAAAAGAATATTGCAAACATTTGCAACTTTAATAGTAATCTTTACTTGTGGGATTACAGTATATGCAGGAATAAAAGGAAGTTCAAATTTTAAAGACATGGGACTACTTAAAGTAAGTGAAAATTTTGAAGAAAAAAAGATTGAAGTTAATAAAACAATTGAAAATGAATATGTAAAAATTGAAATAACAGATGTAGCAAGAGATAGTGCATATTTAATAGTTGAATACGATATTTTCCCAAAAGAAAAAGCAATAGAGAAAATGGGGAAAATCGAATATGATTCAACTTTAGGTTATATGTTAGGAATATCTGCAAGGAGTTGGATAAATGAAAAGACACCAGCAAGGGAAGAGGTATCTATAGAAAAAATATCAGAGGAAAAATACAGATGCTCTTATGTAATAAATGTTATGAATTTTGATGATAAAACATTACATTTAAGGCTATGGTTTAATAATTTTTATATAGGTTCATATTCAGACAAAAAAGGTGTAAAAATCAATAAGATGATTGAAATGGATGTTTCTCTTGATAACATTACTGAAATATCAAATATGCAAGAACAGGAAATAGATAAAAATACGAAAGTAGTATTAGAAAAAATCGAAAATTCAAGTTTTGAAACATATATTAGATTAAAAAGAATATCGAAGAATGCAACATGGAAAAAGTACGAAGATAATATTGAATATTATAGATTCAAAGTGGCAAGTGATGAAAACGATACTATTTCAAGTATTTGTTATGATTTAGGTAAAAAAGTATATAAAAATAATAAATTAATCGAAGATTATTCAGAGCTAAAAGATAATGACATAGTTAAAGTTGAAGAAAGTTATGCAATAGTTATGGGAGCACAAACCAATCTTGGAAAACTCAAAATCATGCAAACAAAAAGCACATTTTTTAGCGATAGGACTAATGAAGAAAAAGAAGCATATTATAAAGCAAAATGGTATCCTTTAAAAGAGGGAGATAAAAAATATACTGCAACAAATAACAATGGAGGAGTATTTGAAATAAATAAAATAACAATAGATGATGAAAAAATAAATTTCTATTTTAATAAAAAAGGAATTTTTGGCGAGACTTCATATATTGACCTAAGAGTAAATGATGGAACAATGAATTATATTTGTCCTATAAAAGACGAAGTTAAAGGCTTAACAAGTGATGAAAACAAAATTGTATTTAATAGAGATGGTTCTTATAGTGCAGGTTTAGGTATAAAAGATGGAATGTTAGATGATTTAAGCAAAGTCGAATTTACTATGTTATTTGGAGATGTTGATGAAATAATAGGTGAACCTTTAATTGTAAATGTTCCAGAACAATCAAATGAAAAAATAAAAATTGGCAATGTAAAGATTAGCGATACACTTGCAGAAAAATATGAATATAATAAGACTTGGATTGAAGTTGATTCTTACAACGGCGAAATTTTAAATTATTTTAGAAATCAACGTCTTCCGGTACTAGTAAAAAACAATCATTATATAAAAGCAAATAATTTAAAACAATTTAAAGAAGAAATAGAAAATGTTTTAAAAGAACAAAATATTGATTATAAAATTGTTGAACTAAAAAGTGGTGAATATGTAAATTTGAGGTAAATGTAGATTAATGTTATACTATATAGGGATTATTAATAAAAATAATCTCTATATTTTTATCAAAAATGTAGAATTTTGAAACTTTTTTTAATTTCACTGGTATATATAAGTGAAGGCAGGGTAAGATATGGAAAATGATTTAGATATAAAGTTATATAATGAATATTTAAATGGAGAAAAAGAAGCATTTGAACTGTTATACAATAAGTATAAGGATAAAATTACATATTTTATTTATAACATAGTAAAAGACTATCAAAAATCCGAAGATATAGCGCAGGATGTGTTTATATATGTATTACAAAATAAACTAAAAGAAGGATATTCTTTTAAACACTATATTTATATGGTAGCGAAAAGTCGAGCAATAAATTATATAAATACAGAGAATAGAAGAAATGAAATTAGTTCTGCATATCTTTTACAAGAAGAACAGCAAACTTATCAAGATGTAAGCGATATTATAACTAAAAACGAAACAAGAAAAGAACTTATGGAAGCAATAAATATGCTAGATATAAAATATAGAAATGCAATATATCTTAATAAGGTTGAAAATCTTTCATATAAGGAAATTGCTGATATACTTGAAGAGACAGTTTCAAATGTTAAAAATCTTATCCATAGAGGCAAAAATCAGTTGCGACTAATTTTATTAAAGAAAGGATTTGATGAAATGAATAAAGTTTCAAAAGTAGTAATAATGGTACTTTGCATTGGTGTTTTACTTGCAGGAGGAGTATATGCTGTAACAAGAATTATTAAAGCAGGAACAGGAAAAGTAACAATAACACCTACATATACAAGTAAATTATCTACAATGGACAGCAATAAAGTTTGGGTTGGTACATTTAATTTAGTTTGGAACGACTTTATGAATGATGTTATAAAAGGTCCAATAGAATTTAACGATGGTCCATCAGAACTTGCAGATGAGTTAAATAAACAGACATTTACAATATCACAATTATCAGAAAATTCAATATTTAAAATACATGATGAAACAAGTTTAGAATTAAAGAACAAAATAGAAAAAGGAATAAAGCAAAAATTTAATGAAAACAGTAAAATAATAGATAAAATAAATTGGAATGATCCAACTGGATATGTGCTATACGCAATGCTAAAAAAAGAATTTAAGTTTATAGAGCCTTTTTCAACAGCAATAGGAAGCATGGAATTTAATGGTGCAAAAGAAAGAGTAAAGTGTTTTGGAGTGGATGGTAGCTCAAAGCCAGAAGCAGGTAAAAATGTAGAAATCTTATTCTATAATTCACAAAAAGATTTTGCGATAAGGTTAAAAACAAAAGAAGGAGAAGATGTAATACTATATAAAACAACAGGTGAAGGAAAATCATTTGAAGAAAATTATCAAGAACTAAAAGAAAAACAAAACAAATATAATGGAGATACAACTTTTGAAAAGACGGACAAATTAAGAATACCATTTATAAAAGTAAATGATGAAATAAACTATGATGAACTTTGTGGAAGAGGAATAAAAGGTACAAGTTGGTTTATAAGACAAGCATTACAAACAATAGATTTTGAACTTAATAATGTGGGGGGAAGTGTAAAAAGTGAAGCAGTAATTGAAGCAACAAAGAGTGCGATTGATTACAATAAGAAAATGATATTTGATAGTGATTTTATACTGTACTTAAAAGAAGAAAGTAAAGAACAACCTTATTTTGCATTAAAAGTAGATGATGTGAGTGTATTAGTAAAAGATGATACTGCCATTTCACCAGAAGAAGATGAAGATGATGAAAATGAAATAGTAGAAAACAGCACAACATCAAATACTACAACAGAGAATACCATAAATAACAATACGGAAAGAAGAAATACAGTAAATAATACTGCTTCAAACAATTCTACTAGAAGAAACAATACAAATAATGCAAATGTGAATAATAATAATAATGATACTGAACAACAAATAAACACAGAAACGAGTTCAAAATTAAATACAGAAGAAAATAGTAACGAATTGGTAACATTTGAGGGAACAATAAAAAACATAATGAACGAAGAGTGTGTAAGTATAGTTCCAAACAAAGAAAATCCAAGAATTACAAGTAAAGCGGTTTTAATAAAATATCAAAAAAATAAAGGATATGAAATAGGAAAAAAGGTTAAAGTTACTTTCAGGGGAGAAACAACAAAATCTTATCCACAAAATATTGATTTAGTTAGTATCGAAATATTGGAATAAAGTATAAAATAAGTGGTTACTTGTGACCACTTATTTTTTTGCTCTAAAACAAGACAAATAAATATTTTTATGATATAATCCTTATAGAAGTTTACAGTAATTGTTAAATATTAAATAAAAAAGGTGAATTTATGGATAATAATGAGGAATTAAAAATACTTGAAGAAGAGATGAAAATAAAAGATAGCGAATTAATTAATAAATATGGAACAAATATAACAAAATTACGGAAAAGAATATACTGTTGAAGAAGCAAGAAAAATACGAGAAAAAAGAGAAAAGAGAGATGACAGATGGTTTAAATTTTTTATTGTGATGCAGATGGCATTTATTATTATTTTAATTGTTGCTGTCATACTAATTTTTGCATACATAGGATGGAAATTTGGTAAGAAATAAATTTAAAGACAGGTATCAATAGTTATGAAAGATGAAAATAAGAAAATATATAAAGAACCAATAAAAACAGAAATGGAAACTAATATAAATGTGATATATTCTGAAAATGTATTTGAGATATATACAAATAATGTTTCCTTACAAAGACAATTAAATAAAATTATTGGAGAGCCAACTGAAGAATATAAAATAAAAAGAAGCATTGCGGGAAGTAAATGGAAAATATCGTTAAACGACCAAAGCAAAATAAATAAGATAGTTTTAAGAGCAAAAATATTTGAGGAAAAATAAAGAAAACAAGGATTAAATTAGGAGATGATTAAAAATTATGAAAAAATATAAATGGATAGTTATTATACTTATAATTGCAATTGTTATAGGAGGAATCTTTTATTTATCTAATAACTCCGATAATAATAAAAATAGATCTAATAATAATATTGCGAAATCAAATGATTTAGATAAATTAAAACAATACTTTGAAGAATATTCAGGAATACAAATTTTCTTAAAAAGCAATATAACAATTGAACAAGCCAATGAATTTGCTGATAAGTTAAAAGATTTAAAATATTTAAAAGATGTTAATGTTCTATCAAAAGAAGATTCATATAATGAATTGAAAAATAGAATTGGTAATAGAGTTGGAAGTATTGAACAATTTACAGTACCAAATAAAATTAGAGCAAAATGCTATTATTTAGATGATATAAGTTTATTAGATGAAAACGGATATTTTGAAAAAGTTAAAAGTGCTATAACAGAAGTGGATGCTAATAATATTATTGATAATATTGTGACAGCAGGAATTATAGAAATCTATAATAAAGAAGGTATGGAAGGTGTAGAAGAATATATTGAAAAGAGCAATTATATAGAAGATAAAGAAAAAAATAATGCAAATAGTTCAGAGGATGTAACTCAAAAAATAAATAATAAACAAGTTATACATTCAGGAATAATTAATAATATAGATGATAAACATATTTATTATACAGATAGTGATTCACATAAACTTTATTTTGAAAAAAAATTATTTCCTTATTTAAATGGAAGAACTTTTAAAGATTTAAATGTGTCCGATTTAAAAGTTGGTGATTATATTGATGTAAATAATAAGCAGATTTTTGTATTCAGAAATCTTACTGGAGAGGAATTAAAACAAGAATTGTTATACAATTTTACTCTTACAAATGAAGAGAGAATTATGTATGTAAACTCAATTGAAATAGAGGATATAAATATTATAGATAGTAATAAAGCAATAGTAAAAATAAAATATGGAGATATTATTGGAGAAAATTTAACAAATGAAAAATTTAGTACATTAGTAGAATTTAACGAAAATACAAAATATTATAGTAAAGGGAATAACATCCACAATGTAAATGAATTGGAATTTGCAAAAGGAAATATAAATAGTATTATTCTAAAGAAAGATTCAATAAATAAAAAAAATCCAGCTATTGTTATTTCATTTGAATGTGATGATACTTAAAAATAGTAAGTTATCGCTCGGATAAAAAAATTTTTTTCTACTAAAAACAATAAAATACAATAAAACTTACTTTTAAGAAAGTATCTTACAAAAAAGTGCGTTCTTCC
>Ga0247611_10009021_pt1 | contig 12128 bp, 10 predicted proteins | sample 177DNAGHGhighgp2_FD_192422 | JGI IMG/M metagenome (GOLD analysis project Ga0247611, IMG submission 192422) | Sheep rumen microbial communities from Palmerston North, Manawatu-Wanganui, New Zealand - 1770 DNA GHGhigh gp2 | ecosystem: Host-associated > Mammals > Digestive system > Stomach > Rumen... | reverse complement strand
ATCTCACGCAGAGCCTCGTTGTAGTTGGTGATGTCGGTCAGGATGACCAGCACGTGCATGTCCTTCTCAAAGGCCAGGTACTCGGCGGCGGTCAGGGCCATGCGCGGGGTGGCGATACGCTCGACCGCGGGGTCGTTTGCCAGGTTCGAGAAGACGACGGTACGGTCGATGGCGCCGGTTCTTCTGAAGTCGTTGATAAAGTACTCAGACTCCTCAAAGGTGATGCCGATGGCGGCGAAGACGACGGCGAAGGTCTCGTTGTCGCCCAGCACCTTTGCCTGACGCGCGATCTGGGCGGCCAACGCCGCGTGGGGCAGACCGGAGCCGGAGAAGATCGGCAGCTTCTGGCCGCGGACCAGGGTGTTCAGACCGTCGATGGTGGAAACGCCCGTCTGGATAAACTCGGCAGGGTAGGCGCGGGCGGCGGGGTTCATGGGCAGGCCGTTGATGTCCATGTGGGCGTCGGCCAGGATGGCGGGGCCGCCGTCGATGGGCTGGCCCATGCCGTTGAAGACGCGGCCCAGCATGTCCTCGCTGACCGCCAGCTGCTGGGGGTGGCCCAGGAAGCGGACCTTGGATTCGGCGAGGTTGATGCCCTGAGCGGATTCAAAGAGCTGTACGACCGCCTTGTCGCCCTCGACCTCAAGCACCTTGCAGCGGCGCACTTCCCCGCTGGGAAGCTCGATCTCGCCCAGCTCGTCGTAGGTGACACCCTCGACGTGCTCGACCACCATCAGGGGGCTTGCGATCTCACGTATGGTTTTATATTCCTTGATCATTCTTCCTCACCTCCGGCGATTACGTCCTCGATCTGCTGCTTCATCTCGTCGATGATGGCGTCGTAATCGGCGCCGAAGGTCTTCGCGTCGGCCATCTTGGCGCGGCCGATCTTCTCGCGCGCGTCGATGGCGATGAGGCCGTCGAGGTCAGCGTGCTTCTCAAGCGCCGCGCGGCACAGCACGTCGTACTCCAGGACCATGTCCAGCAGACGGTACTGCTTGGCATAGGAGGAGAAGGCGTCCTCGTCGACGAAGGCGTTCTGCTGCAGAAAGTCCTCGCGGATCATCTTGGCTGTCTCCATGGTGAGGCGGTCGGCGGGGCTGAGGGAATCCTGACCGACGAGGCGGACGATCTCCTGCAGCTCGCTCTCCTCCTGGAGGATGTGCATGGCCTTCTCGCGGTTCTGCATGTATTTCTCACCGAACTGCTCGGTGTACCAGCCGCGCAGGGTGTCCATGTACAGGGAGTAGGAGGTCAGCCAGTTGATGGCCGGGAAGTGACGGGCATAGGCGAGGCTGGAGTCCAGCGCCCAGAACACCTTGACGATACGCATGGTGGCCTGGGAGACAGGCTCGGAAATATCGCCGCCCGGAGGCGACACAGCGCCGATGGCGGTGACGGAGCCGCGGCGGTCTTCAGAGCCTAAGCACTGCACCACGCCCGCACGCTCGTAGAACTGGGCAAGCCGCGAGGCGAGGTAGGCGGGGTAGCCCTCTTCGCCGGGCATCTCTTCCAGACGGCCGGACATCTCACGCAGAGCCTCGGCCCAGCGTGAAGTGGAGTCAGCCAGGACGGCCACGTCGTAGCCCATGTCGCGGAAGTACTCGGCGATGGTGATGCCGGTGTAGATGGACGCCTCACGGGCAGCCACCGGCATGTCGGAGGTGTTGGCGATCAGGACGGTGCGCTTCATCAGCGGCTCACCGTTGCGGGGGTCTTTGAGTTCGGGGAACTCCATCAGAACGTCGGTCATCTCATTGCCGCGCTCGCCGCAGCCAATGTAGACCACGATGTCCACGTCGGACCACTTGGCAAGCTGGTGCTGCACGACCGTCTTGCCCGAGCCGAAGGGGCCGGGGACTGCGGCGGTGCCGCCCTTGGCGATGGGGAAGAGGGTGTCGATGATGCGCTGGCCGGAGTTCATGGGCCGCGCCGGGACGAACTTTCTCGCGTAGGGGCGCTGGATACGCACGGGCCAGCGCTGCACCATGGTAAGGGCGCGCTCGCCCTTGTCGGTCTTCACCTTGGCCACAACCTCGTCCACGGTGTACTCGCCCTTTTCGATGACCCAGGTCACCTCACCCTTGACACCGTTGGGGACCATGATCTTGTGCAGGATCGCGCTGGTCTCCTGTACGGTGCCCAGCACATCGCCGGGGCCGACCTTGTCGCCGGGCTTGGCAACCGGGACAAACTCCCATTTTTTGCTGCGGTTCAGTGCGGGCACGTCGGTGCCTCTCGTGATGCAGTCGCCGCTCAGGGCGCGCATCTCGGGCAGGGGGCGCTGGATGCCGTCATAGATATTGTCCAGCATGCCGGGTCCGAGCTCGACGGACATGGGCATACCGGTGGTCACGACAGCCGCGCCGGGACCCAGGCCGGAGGTTTCCTCATAGACCTGGATGGAGGCGGTGTCGCCGGTCATATTCAGGATCTCGCCGATCAGGCGCTGAGAGCCCACGCGCACAACGTCGGAGACGTTGGCGTCCGCCAGGCCCTCGGCCACGACAAGCGGTCCGGATACCTTGGTAATTGTTCCGCTCATTACTTTCCTCCTTCCGCTCTGTACCCTTGCAGGGTCAGAACGGGAATTTTGTATACGCATTGTCGGAGAACCCGGCAGCTCCCAAGGCCTGTCATTCCGAGCCAGTGGGCACACTGGCGCGGGAATCCGTTTCCTTTTCAGGCCGCAGGGAGATGCGGATTGCCACACCAGTGACATCGGTCACTGGTTCGCAATGACAGAAACGGATTTTTCTGCAAAAACGAACGCTCCGACATGTTTGGCTTTAGTCTCCCAGAATGTTGGTGCCGACGGCGCGTTCCACCGCGTCGTGCAGGGCCTGCAGGCCGAGTCCGATGCTGCCCTCGCGGCCCGGGATCAGAATGATGGCGGGGCTGGGGCTGTCCTTGAACTTGGCGATCTCATTGTTGAGCTGCTGGGCAAAGGTCTCCTCAATGTAGATGATGGCGTACTCATCCTCACTTTCGTGGGTGAGCTGCCGGAGGAGCTTCCCGGCTTCCGCGGCATTTTCGGCGGGGAAGGTGTCCAGCCCCAGGGCCTTGAAGCCCATGACCGTGTCACGCCCGCCTATAACGGCAATTTTAAGCATACAGCTCACGCAGCCTTTCCCGGATCGCCTGCGGCCTTACGCCGGCAAGCCTGCCCGTCAGAATCATACGCACCGCCTGGATCTCGCCCTCGACCGCCGCCAGATACGCAAGCACCGCCTCGGGGCCGTAGCTTACGAGCTTGGCCTCACGCAGGTAGGCGTTCACGCCGTTGTCGCAGGCGCGCTCGAAGGCGGTCATGCCGCCGCCCGAGAGCGCTTCCGCCCCCAGGGCCGCTGCCTTTTCCAGCGGGGTGTGGGCAAAGAGCGCGGGAAGCTGCTCCTTGTCGGCAGCGATCAAGCTCTGCACCCCGACGCTGCCGCCGTCCACCAGCACCTCCTCAAGGAAGTCCCGGTTCTTGCCCATACGCAGGGTACGCACGGCGCTCTTGAGGTTTGCGCTGTCGGCGAGGGTTTTGGCGTAGCCGCGCAGAAAATCGCTCTTGAGGCTCTCGGCCATGGCCCGGAGCTCGGCGAAGTAGGCCTTGTCCAGCACAAAGTCCGAAAGCTGGGGGTTGGCCGTGCGGGCGAGCAGCGCCTTGGCCTCCGCCATGGCCTTGCCGAGCACCGGGGGAAGCTGGCTGTAGTGCTCCTCGTTGTAGAGCTCCAGGAGCTTTTCGCCCGGGACCCTGCCCGCGTCGGACAGCAGGCGCTTTGCATCGGTGCCGACGGCCTCGGCCTTGATGATGGCCTTGGCGTTGTGGTAATCGTATTTGAGCTTGAAGACATCCACCAGCTCCTTGTCCGGAGAGAGGCGGGCAAGCTCGTCGAATATCTCTGCGCGGTGTTCGGCGAGGGCCTGCTCCACCTCCGCCGCCGTGAAGCGGGACATGTCGGGATACCCGCAGTCCGTCAGGATCTTGGCGGCGTCCTCAAAGGAGGCGGCGTCTAACATGCGCGCGGCCCTCTCGTCGTTGAGGAGCCTCGGCTCCCTCGCGCGGAGCATGGCCGACACGCACAGATACGCTTCTTTTTTCGTTGACAATTCTTTCCCTCCCTCGATGGGAATCCATCAGCCGAAGAGAACGCCGGCGAGCTCGGCGGCCATATCGTCGCGGCAGAGATCCACAAGCAGCTCCGCCGTGCAGTTGGCCTCGATGTTCCCGCGGCGCAGGATCAGGCCGCCCTTGAAATCGCCGGTCTTTTCGGAGAGCGTGAGCTTTCCGTTTCCGAGCGCCTTGTTGGCGGCCTCCACGACCTGGGGGCCGTATGCCTTGCGGTCATGGGCGTTGAGCACGATCTCCTCGTCTCCGGTGACGCTGGCCTTCGCCGCCAGCTTAGCGAGAAAGGCGGTGTACTCCTTTGCCGGGAGCTTCGTGAGCTTGTCGACCGCAAGGTCAAAGCTCTCCGCCACCATCTCCTGCTTGAGGGCCAGGAGGGACTTGCGGCCCTCCATGCTGGCCAGGCGGTTCATGCTGTCAAGCCGGTCCTGGTTGGCCTTGACACCGGCGCGGATTCTCTCGGCATAGGCATCCTTCGCCTGCTGCTCGTAAGCGGCGCGGATCTCGGCGCATTTATCCTCGGCCTGTGCGAGGATCGCGTCGGTCTGCGCTTTGGCGTCGGCCTGAATATGTGCGATGATTTTTTCCGTGCCCTTCATAGCTTTCCCCTTCCCGGTATGCTTACAGGCTGATGCCGTTGAGCATCATGAAGGAAGCCAGCAGGGACAGGATGGCGTAGAACTCGACGGTGATGCAGAGGATCATGCCCTTGGACCAGTCGTCGGGCTTCTTGGCCAGAATGTTGATGGACGCGGCCGCGACCTTGCCCTGGGCGATGCCGGAGATCATGCCGCCGATGGCGATGGGCAGGCAGGCGCCGAGGACCTGCAGGCCCTGGGCGACGGTCATGCCGGGGACAAGCTTGTTGAACGCGAGGAACCAGATAACGAAGCCGTACAGACCCTGGGTGCCGGGGATGACCTGGAGGATCATCGCCTTACCGAACTTGGAGGGGTCCTCGCTGACGAGGCCGGCGCCCGCTTCACCGGCAATGCCGGTGCCCTTGGCAGAGCCGATGCCCGCCATGAATGCCGCAAGGCCGGCGCCCAGAATGCCGAGCGCGTAGCCGCCGATGGTGTTCAGAAAATCCATTGTGTTTTCCTCCTATAAATTGATATAACAGTGTGAATTACAGATCTGCGTCCGGGGTCTCACTCGGCGCGGGTCATGACGATCTCGCCGACTCCGTCGCGCAGCGTCATGGTGTCCGCGGTCAGAGCGGTGATCTTGTACTGCGTGCTGGCACCGTCAAAATAGGGCTCCAGGGTGCCGTAGACGGTGTCGCCCGCGTAGTGGGTCCAGGGGCCGTAGCCGTGATCGCTCTCGTGGTAGTCGCCGTTTGCGAGCCATACCGAGTACTGGTAGACCGGCTCGCCGTCCTTCTGGACATAGCCGAAGGTCCAGGCGTTTTCGGAGCTGTCGGTCCACTCGCCGGTCAGGTAGGCCATCATGCATTCCTCATTGATGGTCTTGTGGAAGCTGCCGGAGGCCTCAAAGGCCTGGCGGTCGAGACCGTCCTTGGACACAATGGCGGAGACATGGAGCTTCAGGCCGTCCTTGCTGTCCGACTTGAAAAGAGTCTTCTCCAGGTCGTTGTGCGGGGTGTAATCGGCGTAGCCCTCTTCGGGGATGTCGAAGAACTCATAGCTGACGCGCAGCTCGGAGATCGTTTTGAGCTCCTTGGCGTATTCCGCGTTTTCCTCCGGCAGGATCGAGAAGAGACTGTAGGCCGCGTCGGACAGGGAATCGGCCAGGGCGTCAAGAACGATGGTGCCGTTTGCTGTCTCGGCCTTCGGGGCCTCCTGCTTCATGGCGGCGAGATACGGGAAGGGAAGCGCCGCGCAGGAGAAGCTGCCGTCGGGCAGGAAGAACAGATCCTTGAAGAGTTTTTCCAGCAGCTCGGAGTCGCTGTCGTTGTCCTCGGCCTTGTCCAGGACCCATGCGCCCGCGAGATTGGGATCGAAGCCCTCCTCGGCGGATGCGGTGAGACCCGCGGTGAGGCTCAGCACCAGGGAGAGGCAGAGCAGCAGAGCAAAGATTTTTTTCATCTTGTCAGGTATCCTTCCTTTATCAAAAAAGAGAATCATTCCTGGGGATTGATGTACTGCGTCCGGATGCGCAGCGGCTCGAAGGGCTTGCCGCCGTCCTTGTAGAACTTGCCGAAGAACTCCAGGCACTGCAGTCTCAAATCATGCACGAAGCAGCCGAGGAGGTTCAGCGCGAAGTTCAGCGCATGTCCGATCAGGAACACCACGATGAAGATGATGCCCGAGACCGGCGTTACCCCGTTTGCCGACGGCATGGCCGCGATGGTGTTGAACACCTGGGCAACGACGCCGCCCGCCAGCATCAGCGCCATGATACGCGAGTAGCTCAGCACGTCGCCGAACCAGCCGGTCAGGGTGTTGTAGATGCAGGAGAAGGGGGCCGTGAGCTTGCCGATGCCGGTGGCGCTGCGCATTGCGCCGATGAGCAGCATCGCAACGCCCGCGATGATGACCCCGAGGCCGATGTTGTGAAGCATCTGCGCCTCTTTGAAAAGCATCATCTGCGAGATCAGCAGCAGGCCGCCCACGAGGATGACCCACTGGGCGCCCTCCTCCAGGATGGCACCGAGCTTGTCGCCGTGCTTCCAGCGCTGGACGAAGTTGACCACCATGCCGGTGTTCAGGTGGATCATGCCGAGCACCATGGCCCCGTACAGGACCTGGGTGCTGTTTTCCACGGGACTGAACAGATGCGGCAGTCCCGGCCAGGTGGAACCGAACATGCCCGCAATCACCTTCGGCGCGTCGCCGAAGAAGCCGCCGGTCAAAGCGCCCATCACAAAGGTGGAGATCCCGCCGTAGAGCAGAAGCCTGCAGAACGAGAGCGTGCCCGCCCTGGGCTTGATCTTTTTCATGGCCACCAGCGCCGCCAGGATCATGATGAGCCCGTAGCCCATGTCCGCCATCATCAGCCCGTAAAACAGAATGAAGAAGGGGGCCATCAGCGGGTTTGCGTCCACGCTGCCGTAGGCGGGCAGCGAGTACATGTTGGTCACCATGTTCATCGAATCGGTAAATTTGTTGTTTTCAAGCTTCACGGGAACACGGGGATACTCGTCCTCCTCGGGCTCGACCGTCTCCCAGGCGCAGCCGAAGCGCTCAAAGATCTGGTTGAGCTCCTGTTCCCGGTCGGCGGGGATCCAGCCCTCCATCACAAGGACGCTGTCCGTGCCGCAAAGGCGTTCCTCCGCCTCCGCCAGGGACATCTTGACGTTCACGCGGTCGGCGGCGAGCTTGAGCTCGTCCCTATGTACGGCGTCGTCGACGATGTAGTGCACGCAGTTTTCCTTCTCGGCGGCAAGCTGCTTGAGCTCCTGTTCGGCGTTGAGCTGGCATTCGCGGGCGGTGCCCGTCATGCCGGTGAGCGCGGACGCCGTAAAGCCGAAGGGACGCAGGGCGTCCTGCATCTCGGCGAGCTTTTCGCGCATGCACACCAAAAGCACGTAGTGGGCCTTTTTCTCCTCGTGGACGGAAAAGATTTCCGCCTCCTCGTCCACAGCCTCGATGGCGGCGCTTACGGTCTCCATCGGGAAGCGCGCCGGAATGGAGCCGGTCACCGCGCTGCAGCGCTCGGTGCCCTCAAAGTTCAAAGGCAGGTCGAGCGAAAGCCAGGGCTGGAGCGATTCGATCACCGAGCGAAGCCTGCTCTCCTCGGCCCCGATGCGCTTGATGCGCGCGTCGTAGCCTTCGAGGGTCTCCGCGGTGCGCAGGGCCCCGGCAAGGCCGGTGTCGTCCAGCAGGACGCGGTCCTCAAGCTCGGGCTTTGCCGAGAGGAGCTTGGTCTTCTTCGGCGCGTAGGTGTCCAGCAGATTGATGGCGTGCACGAGGGTCTGGTGCTGCGTCTTGAGCTTCGACAGCTCGCTGCTCTCGCGGTGGACGAACGCTGCGGCCTCGCTGCCTGTGAGGGCGTCCTCCGCCTCCGCAAATTCCACACAGCCGTGGCGGATGAGCTCCTTGAGAAGCTCCTCCTTGCTGTCGCGGACAGCCAGCAGCCGGAGCTTTTTCATTTGTACAATGGCCATCTCAGCTGTTCACTATCCTTTCCACAACTCTCATAGCGGCCGTCTCCAGCTTTCCCTGCGCCTTGGCGCGCAGCGCGGCCTTCTGCTTTTCCAGATCCCTGGACAGCTTTTCCGCCTCGCCCGTCGCCTTGTCGTTGACCTTGAGACTGAGCTCTTTAAGCTCCTGGTCGGCCTTCTGCAAAGCGGACTCCACCGCAAGCTTTCCGGCGCTGTCGGCGTCGGCGGCAAGCTGCTTTGCCCGCAGCTGGGCATTGGCGACAGAAGCCTTCGCCGCCGCTTCCGCCTGGGCAATATTGCTGATTGCTTCAAATGACATTGGCACACCCCCTTTGGTTTGATTGGGCTGTATTGCGTTTTCATCAACGGAAAACGCCCCCGTCGGAGCCGGTGACTCGCGGGGTATTTTTCCATCCAAAGTATTATAGCACAAGCTACTCAGATTCGGCAACAGCAGGACGCGAGAAACTGTTGGATTTTTTCACATTTTTTAATTAAAAAATTAAAAGTGAAAAGTGAAGATAAAATAACCTGCCATATCTTCACTTTCCACTTTTCACTTTACCCAAGCTCCACCTTGCACTGTCTTCCGGTCCGCGCGTCGACATAGACCTTTGCGTTTGCGCCGGATTCACCCTCGCCGGTGACGCTCAGCTCCCAGCAGGCCAGATAGCTGCCGCCGGGGCTTTTGATGATGAGCCGCCGGGCGGAGGCGCTCTCCACACCCTCGGGCAGCGTAGCGAGGGCCGCCTCGCCGTCCGTGTCCCAGCTCAGCTCCACGGCCCGGGGGTTGTATTTCGTCGCGTCCAGGGCGTAGACGCTGCCGTCGTCCAGGGCAATGGAGATGCGAATGCCGTCGTCCGGGCGCATGACGCCGTCCTGGGTAGGGGCGTAGACGAAGGCGGCGACGGTGTCGCTGCCGCCGACGGAATAAAGGGCCAGGTCCTCATAGCCCATGCGGGCAAAAAACGCCTCGGCCTTCTCCTGTGCCTGCTCGGGGGTGAGGACCGCGCCGCTGACGAGGCGCGAGCGGCCCAGAAATTCCAGGCCCCGGCGGCTCACACCGATGAGCAGCCCGCCCGCACTGTAGCAGCGCCGCCCGTCCGGGCCCTCGTAGTCGTATTCCTCCCGCAGCTCCCGGGGTTCGACGTTCGCGGCTTTGGCTGCAAGCGCCATCGCCTCCGCGTCCGTGAGCGTACCGCCCTCGTCCGCCTGCGCCGGGCTGTAGCGGCCCTCGTAGGCAAACTCCTCGGGGGCGGCAAAGCTTGCGTCCGCGCCCAGCAGCAGGGCTGAGAGCTTCTGGGTGCCGGTGTCCTCCACGTTCAGAAGACGCTGCTCCCGCGTGTCCATCAGGATGCTGCCCTCGTGGAGCTTTGCCTGCATCTCCCGCAGCTGCCCGGCAAAGTCCGCCGCCGCCACCCCGTAGGCGCGCAGATGCTCCCGGTGCTCGGCGGAAAGCTCCATCTCCTGAAGGGCGCAGAGGCTTTCCGCATAGTCCCCGGCTCTGCCGAGAAAGCCCTGGAGGTGCTCCATCTCCTGGGTGTCGAAGGGCAGGATCGACAGCGCCGCCTCCGCCGACAGCGCGTCGGCATAGGCCTGGGCGCAGAGGCTCTTGCCGAGGGCCTCGTCGGTGACAAAGCTGATCTTGGTAAGCGTCCCGCTCAGGCCGTCGGCGGCATGCACCGCTGCCTCAAAGGCGCGGGCGGATTCAAAGCCCGCCGTGAGCCGGAGGCGTTCAAGCTGCCGGTGCGCGGCAAAGGCGTAGCCCGTGAGTGCGATGAGCGCCGCAAGGGTGTAAATGAGGAGCAGCCGCCAGAATTTCAAGGTCATGGTAATTCCCCCTTTTTTGCTTAGGATATGCAGAAAGGGGGAGATTATAAAAAAACAGACAGGCGCTTTCGCGCCTGCCTGAAAAGAGTATGCCTATGACTTATGCCGCGGGGGCGAGCTCGGCGGATGCGAGGGCGAAGTCCGCCGCGTTCTGGCCGGCGATGCGGCCGTAGATGGTGAAGTCGGCCACAGCGTTGCCGCCGAGACGGTTGTTGCCGTGCACGCCGCCGGTGACCTCGCCGGCAGCAAAGAGGCCGGTGATCACGGCACCGTCGGTATTCACGACCTCGGCGTTGTCATTGATCTTGATGCCGCCCATGGTGTGGTGGATGCCGGGCTGGACCTTGATGGCGTAGAAGGGAGCCTGGTCGAGGGGGTTGGCGAAGGAGACGCGGCCGAACTCGGGATCTGCCTTCTGCTCCACGCAGGCGTTCCAGTTGGTCATGGTGTTGATGAAGGTCTCGGCAGGGACACCGATGGCGTCAGCCAGCGCGACATAGGTGTCGCCCGCTTCGGCGTAGCCCTTGTTGATGTAGCCCTGGATGACGTTGGAGGCGTCGGACATGCGGCTGTCGACGATGAGCCAGGCGTAGCCGCCGGTCTGCTCGAACTCGGCAGCGGAAACCTTGTCACGGGTGGAGACCTCGTCAAAGAAGCGCTCGCCCTCCTGATTTACCAGGATGGCGCCGTCGCCGCGCAGACCCTCGGTGATGAGGTTCGCGCTGGTGCCTTCCACGTGGACGGTCGGGTGCAGCTGGATCTGCTCCATGTCGACGGTGTCCGCGCCGACAGCCTGAGCCATCTGGATGCCCTGGCCCTGGATGCCGGGCGCGTTGGTGGTGATGAAGCCGTCCAGGTCGGGGCGAACAGCCTTGATCATGTCGTTATTTGCGCCGAAGCCGCCGGAGGCGATGACGACAGCCTTGGCGTTGATGGTGTAGGAGGCGCCCGCGCTCTCGGCCTTCACGCCGACAGCAGCGCCGTTATCGACCAGGATCTCGGTAGCGGGGGTATCGGTCAGGAGCTTGATGCCGCGCTTTTCAAGGTTCTGCTGGAGAAGCGGCACCACATACGCGCCGACGGAAACGACTTTGCCGTCTGCGTCCACGGGGCGATGAATACGCTTGACAGACGCACCGCCGAAAGCGGCCACGTTGTGCAGCACGATCTCGGGATCGAGGGAATCGAGCCAGTCAATGGCGTCGGGGCTGGACTCGACAAGCTTCTTGACCAGGGCGGGATCGTTCATGCCGCCGCCGCCGATGAGGGTGTCGAGCTGGAAGAGCTCGGCGGTGTCAAAGTAGCCCTCGGGAGCGGCCTGATAGGCGGCCCACTGCTCCTCAACGATCTTGCCCAGCTCCTGAATGCGCTCGTTGTCGGGGTAGTTGGCGACCTTCTTGAGAGTGGCTTCCACGCCTGCAGCTTCGCCGAACTCATTGGCGTTGCGCCACTCGGTGGGGCCGGCGTTCATGCCGCCGGTGGAGCGGACGGAGTTGCCGCCGGGGAAGCTGGTGCTCTCGAGGACGATGACCTCTGCGCCCGCATCCTTGGCGGTGATGGCGGCGGTCATGCCTGCGCCGCCCGCGCCGATGACCACGACGTCGCAGTCAAGCGTGATCTGCTCGGCCTCGGCAGGGGCCGCGTCTTCGGCGGGCGCGGCGGCGCCGGTGTAGGCGGCGGGATCAAAGCCTGCGGAGACAAGCGCCTCGGTGATGGCGGTCTTGATGGCGGTGCTGGAAACGGTGGCGCCGGTGATGCCGTCGACATCCAGGCTGTTCGCCGCGACGATATCGCCGGGGAGCTTTTCCACGGCTACGGAGCCGATGCCCGGGGTCTCGTTCTGCTCGAGGATCGTGACCTCATAGATGGTGGTGGCGTCTGCCTTGACCTCCACAACCACGGGACCGTCAATGCCGATGCCCTGGCCGGTGACGGTCACAGGCTCGTCGGCATAAGCCGGGACTGCCAGCGTCAGCAGCATCATGACTGCGAGGATCAGGGATAGGGTCTTTTTCATGTCTTTCCTCCTTCAAAAATAGTGATATCACGTTTTCGCCAGTTTTTCCATGCGTGGAAATCCTGCCGAATCCTGTGCAAAAATTATACCGTATAACGGCGCGG
>Ga0247611_10009020_pt1 | contig 12130 bp, 13 predicted proteins | sample 177DNAGHGhighgp2_FD_192422 | JGI IMG/M metagenome (GOLD analysis project Ga0247611, IMG submission 192422) | Sheep rumen microbial communities from Palmerston North, Manawatu-Wanganui, New Zealand - 1770 DNA GHGhigh gp2 | ecosystem: Host-associated > Mammals > Digestive system > Stomach > Rumen... | reverse complement strand
TGTTGGTGACATTGTACCAGCAAAAAATTGAGAATTTATACTATCAATAACTTTTGCTCTAGCCTGATTTTGAGATGTTTTTTCGATATGCTCAGGAGATAGACTAACTTTTGGATTATATAATTTATTTAGTTCAATTTCTTGGATATTTGCAATTGAATAACCATTAGGGTTTTTTAAAATAAGTCCATTATTTTCCCAATATTTTATTGCTTCTTGAACAGTTGGAAAATCTAGTGATAATGTTTTGGATAAATCATTAATTTTAATTTCACTATTATGTTTTGATAAAAAAAGAATATAAAAATAAACCTTAACAAATTCACTTTTTGCTTCAGGTAAATATTCTGTAAAAAACGCATCTGGTATCTCTGTACTTGAAAATAAAAAAGATTTATCGTTTTGAGAAAGTTTCATAATTATTGCCCCCTAATATATATATAAATTATTGCATAAAATCCCCTAGTTATGTAATAAATTTTTATTTTCTTTTGTACAGTGATTTGATTATATCACTAACTTTTTTGTTTTACAATACAGAAAATATTTTTGCTAATAAAATGTGCTTGTATGTAAGAAAAAAAGCTATTAGATATAAAATCTAATAGCTTTTTTTTATTTTTTATACAAATAAATTTTTTGATTATTATAATATTTAAAAATATATATTATTACTGAAACAATACTTTCATTTTGAATTCCTACAATACTAAAAATTAATATTGGAAGAAATAATCCAATAAAAAAGTATAATTTTGTAGTAAAACTAGAGAATATTATATTTACTATAATATATAAAATTATGCCTAATATTGAAACTAATACAGCAGATTGGTAGTCAATTAAACCAAATAATTTTGGCTTAAACTTGTAATTTTTTGGAATTATAAAATTCATACACCCTCCTTAATTTAAATCATTTAATTTATTATGATTAAGATTGTATATATTTGAAAATATTTCTTTTACATTAAATTTACATTTGATAATTAATACAATAATAGCTAAATAGTATATTTCGCATGATATATCTGCGGTTTCAAAATTTATTAAGAAACCTAATACTAAAAGAATACTTATAAAAATTTGCATACTTAATAATATTAAAAATTGTTTTAACCATCCCTTAAAGAAACCACTAAATTGATGATTTATCAAAGAAATAAATGCAAAAGGTGATATTAATATTAATATTTGACATAGAATATATCTAACAGAATATGAAATTAAAATATAACAAATTCCAAGATTATAAATAATTTTAAAAATACCATCTAAAGATATAATATTAAAATCAGGATTATCAAATCCTAAAGAATTGTTTATATGATTTATAAAATTTGAAAAACTAATTTCTACTCCTGATATCATAGATCCGATTTCGCAAATTGCATCAGAAATTGCAGATATTAAAAATATAACTTTTTCACATAACCATAACGATGAATTCATGCAAATTATAAAAAGTATGCATTTAAAAATAAATTGATATGGTGAATCTATTTTAGAATAAATTAAATGAGAGAGGGCAAATTTTAATACATAAAATAAAATTAAACCAAAAATTAAACTATTTGCAATAAGCAATATGCCATTTGTTTTATCAGTTCCTAAAAAACTTTGAAATTTATAGTTTTCTGTTATATTTGGCCTTATAAATAAAATATTATCTATTTTTGAATATAAATTATTATTGATAAATGAGAAAAATAAAGAAAAAATATCTCTAAAAAAAGTTAAAATATTATTATTTAGTTCAATATTTTGTTCCAATAAGATACCTAGCTCAAAAGTGTATCAATAAAAGAAAGAATTAAATCGATGCATAATATTAAAACATAAGAAACAATGCTTCCTTTTATTAGATTATTTGCTCTGTAAATTTTTTTCTCATCACCAAGACTGAATTTTCTCATTAATAATCCTGTTGCAACAGCAACAGCAGCAAAAGATGTTGCAATTTTTACGATATATCCTTCTACTTTTGAAAAAGCTCCTGTTAATGTTGAAACAAGTTTGGGATCTGCAGCAAAGCTTGAATTAGTTAGTAGAGATATAAATGTAACTGTTGCAAAAATTGTATAAAAAAGCAATAATTTTTTTTGTTTCATAAACAAAACTCCTTTCTAAATATTAAATTAAAAACAAAAATCACCTCCTTATATAAATTTTTTAATTTGAAAATCTTGCAAGAAAATGCATTTAGAAATTATAACTGATAAGAAAATCAGCTAGAAATAAAAATTATTTTCAAATTTAAATAATCATATAACAATTTTTTTAATTTGTCTAGACTTTTTTTGAAATTTATGATAAAATTTTTAAAGTTAGAATTTCTGAATAAAATATATTGAAATTTATAATATAATTTATATGGAGGTTAAAATAATGATAGAAAAAACAATGCAAATTGGAGAATTTATAGAAAAATATCCTGAAAAAGTAGATTTACTATTAGAAGCAGGCATGCACTGTCTAGGATGTCCAGCTTCACAAGCAGAAACAATAGAAGAAGCATGTATGGTTCATGGAATAGATGTAGATGAACTAATTGAAATATTGAATAAGTAAAAATAGGGCAAAAATGCCCTATTATATGTATTCATAGCTCAGTAGGATAGAGCGTCCGCCTCCTAAGCGGAAGGTCCCCAGTTCGATTCTGGGTGAGTACACCAAAAATAAAAAATATTTCAAATTAATAATAAAATATATGTTTAGAAGGTAACTATGAAGGAAAAATTTATGCAGGAGGCATTAAAAGAGGCTCAAAAAGCTTTTGAAAAAGAAGAGGTGCCTGTTGGAGCAGTAATTGTAAAAAATAATAAAATAATATCACGAGCTCATAATTTGAAAGAATTAAAATGTGATGCAACATGTCATGCAGAGATTCTTGCTATACAAAAAGCATGTAAAAAAATAGGTTCATGGCGTTTAAATGATTGTGATATGTATGTTACATTAGAGCCATGTCCAATGTGCACAGGTGCTTTAATTAATTCCAGAATACGAAAATTATATATTGGAACAGATGATAATAAAACAGGGGCATGTGGATCTGTATTGAATTTACAAGATTATAAATTTAATCATAAATTTGAAATAGAGAAATATATTTTAAAGGACGAGTGTGAATTTATTTTAAAAAATTTTTTTAAACAATTACGTCTAAGAAAAAAATAATATATAGAGAGGATTTTATAAATTTGAAAAAAATACGAATTATAAAAAAATGTGCATTTATTTTTTTTATTGCAATAATATTGCTTTATGTAATTATTGAAATGATAAAGTATGATGTAGAGGGAGAAAAATTTTTGCCATTTGAGATTTCTAAAATACTTGTTATTAGTACCATAGACGGAAATCCAATAGATGATGAAGAAAATATTTGGAATATAGAGCTTAAACAATCAAATGATTTATATTTGTATATAACAAAAAATGATAATACAAATGAAAGTATAAAAAAAATAAAAATAGATAATTTTAATATTATAAAATCACCAAATAGGGGAGAAGTAGCTATTTATAGACCAACTGGAGATTTAGAGAATTTATATACATATAGTGAACAAAATTATATAAGTGATGAATTAACATTTATTGGAAGCAGAATTGATGATTTAAAAACATTAGAAATATCAAATGATGGAGGAGTTATAGCATTTAGAGTGTCTCTTGATAACTTAGGTTCATATATATCAAATGAATTAACAGAAATTTCATATGATGGATCATTATTAAAAAATATTAATATAAATATTGATGATATATCATTTACATTAAGTTTTGATATTTCCATTGAAACAAATAGCAATATTATATATCAAGGAAATTTAAAAATTGATTTACCTGCAAAAGATTTACTTGAAACAAGTGCATCAAATTTTGAAATAACTGATTTTAGTGATGTTATTTTTAAAAGAATATAAAATATAACAAAGGGATTTTATTTAAATCCCTTTTATTTTTTTTGATTTTCCAAAAAATTGTATAGACAGAAATTTTAAAATATTATATAATAAAATCGTAAAATTTTAAGATTGGATAATAATATGAAAAATAATGATTTTGAAAAAATGCAGCTCAATCTTAATCAAATGAAACAAAATTTAAGTAACATAAGAAGTGTAGAATTAAATCACAAGGCAAAAAAAGCAAAAATAAGGCAAGAGAGAAGAGCTGTAGAGAAAAAAATTAATAAAATAAAATATCCTAAAGTATCTAAAATTGCTAAGGAGGAACAGATTATTGTTTTTATAACAATGATAATTGTTGCAATAACTTTTTTCTTTTCAACAAATATCTTTGCAAAAACAATCTCTGAAAATATTGTGGATAAACAAGAAGTGTCTCAAGACAAGAATGATAAGGATTTAACAGAGGTTAATATAGAAAAAAATCAAAATGCAATTCAGTTAGAGAATATATTGATGGAAAACATAAGTGTTTTAAAATCAAAAGAATATGCAGAAGAAATACGAGAGTTAGATTATGAAACTATATATAAAGAAAATCCTAGTTTACCAGATGGCGAAAAAGTTGTTGTAAAAAAAGGAGAAAATGGTAAGCAAAAAGTTAAAACAATAAAACTTTATGAAAACAATCAATTTATTTCTGAAAATATTTTAGAAAAAATTATAATAGAAAATTATAACGAAGAAGTTGTTGATGTAGGCACATCAAAGTTTTTAGCAAAAAATAAAGCACACCTAGAAGATACAATGTATTTATTAAATGAGACAAGCTTAATGTCACAACCTGAAAAGTCATCAAATGAGATTTGTAAAATTTTAAAGAGTATAGACGTGAAATTAAAAAAAATAGAAAACGAAGAATGGTGTTTAGTTGAATTTGATGAAATAGAAGGATATCTTCCTACAAAATATTTAACAACAAGTATGGTTACACCCAAAATTTTGGAAGCAAATAGAATTCAAAGACTTAAGATGAAATTGACAAAGGATATGCCATTAAACGAATCAAGTGGATTGTCATTAGAAGATTATAAAAAAATATTATCTAATAATATACTTGATATAAATCATATAATAGAAGATAATGCAGAAATTTTCTATAATATTGATAAAAATTATAATATGAATGGGGTATTTTTAGCGTCAATGGCTATACATGAAAGTGCATGGGGAACTTCAAAAATTGCAAATGATAAAAAAAATTTATTTGGATATGGTGCATATGATAATTCACCATATGAAAGTGCATTTTCATTTAATACATATGCTGATGGAATTGACCTTGTTGCTAAAGTGCTAGTAAAATATTATTTAAATACACAGGGAACACCTATTTATGAAAATGAAATAGCAAATGGAATATATTATAATGAGCCAACTGTATATGGTGTTAATATTAGATATGCAAGTGATGAAAATTGGCACGAAAAAGTTTATAAATATATGACATATTTATATGAAAAATTATAAAATGGAGTAATTATGAAGTGGAAAAATAATAAATTAATATTACCAATATTATGTTTTATAATATTGGTAATATTATATATTGATAATAATTATATTTTTAAAAAAATCAAGTTAGAAAAAAAGTGTAATGAGTCTATTTTGCGAATTGCAGAAATGAATAATGAACCTACTTTTAAAATTTCTAAAATTATTAAATATAGTAGTGCAGAAACCATTGATAATTCATTAAAACAAGATTTGCAAGATATTAATATACATCAGTATTCTGATTTAGCAATATATATAGATAATATGAGTGATGAGCTTACTGAAAAAAATACTGTAAAGGAATTGTATTTAGATAATTTTAAAATAAATGTTAAATATAAAAAAGGTTCTCAAGAATTATATTATAAAAATCCATTTGATATTTCAAAATTTAGATTGATTGATGAAAATAAAATCAAAGATACATTAAAATATAATATTATTCATACAAATGATGAAAATACAGAAAATATTTATAGTAATCCTACATTTTATACAGATTGTTCAAATCCAATAACAATTGAATTTGTTAATCAAAATATAGTTTCAAATTATAAAGTAACTAAAAATAATGAAATTATATCATCTGACGGAAGAATTTTTAATAATATAGATATAAATTTAGAAGAATTATCACCAAAAATAAGTTTTATGATTCATATAAAAAATAATTTAGATGAGGAATATATTTGTAATGTTTTGTGTGATTTTGATTTGGAGACATCAGAAGGAAGTATAAAAAGTGGTTATATTATACAAATTACAAATGATTTAAGTCAATACAATTTTTTTAGAATAAAATAGATAATAAATTTTAAATAAAAACTATTGCAAAATAATTATTTTCATTATATAATATCAAAGATTGAACAAGGTTTCCTTTAAGGAAGGTATGTTTCAATAAAAAGCTATGAATCTCGTCAGGTTCGAGAGAAAGCAGCGATAAGTAGTGTATTTATGTGAAATAGCATACCTTCCTTAAGGGAAACCTTAAAATTATAGAAAAGAGGTGGTTTACAAATGGCTTATACAGCTTTATATAGAAAATTTAGACCACTCAAATTTGAAGATATGGTTGGACAAGAACATATAACGAAAACATTAAAAAATCAAATAATTGCAAACAGAGTGGGACATGCATATCTTTTTAATGGAGGACGTGGAACAGGAAAAACAACTTCTGCGAAGATTTTAGCTAGAGCAGTTAATTGTTTAAATCCACAAAATGGTGAACCATGCAATGAATGTGAAATTTGTAAAGAAATTTTAGATGGTTCATTAACAGATGTTGTAGAAATGGATGCTGCTTCAAATAATAGTATTGAAGATATACGTGCAATTAGAGATGAAGTTAATTTTTTGCCAACAAAAGCTAAATATAGAGTATATATTATAGATGAGGTTCATATGCTTTCAACAGGAGCATTTAATGCATTACTTAAAACATTAGAAGAACCACCAGAACATGTAAAATTCATTTTAGCTACAACAGAACCTCAAAAAATTCCTGCAACCATACTTTCTCGTTGTCAAAGATTTGATTATAAAAAAATAAAAGATGACGATATAATTAAAAGATTAAAAATTATTTGTAATGAATCAAATATAAAAATCACGGATGATGCGCTAAAAACAATTGCCATATTATCAGAAGGAGCAATGAGAGATAGTATAAGCATTTTAGAAAGATGTAGTCAAGAAAATATAGGTGAAATTAATATAGATTTAGTTAAAGATTTAGTTGGAATTCCAAAGTTAGAATATATCCATAAAATATCTAATGCAATATTTGAACATAATGAAAATGATGCATTAGAAACAATTTCTGATGTTATAGATGAAGGAAAAGATTTATATAACTTTTTATGGGAAATTATAAAATATATGAAAGATATTTTGGTTTATAAATCTACAAAAAAAATAGAATTGTATTCTAAAGATGATATAGATAAAATCGAAAATATATCACAAAAAGTAGATAAGGAACAACTTTTGAATATAATTTATAAATTGTCTGAATTAGAAAACATTATAAAAAATTCATCTCAAAAAACAATTATGTTTCAAACAGGGATAATTAAAATATGCATGAATCAGATAAATGGTGATATTTCAAAATTAGAAAATAGGATTGAAATGTTAGAGAAAAAAATAAATAGTATTAATATCGAAAGTTTAACAATACAAAAAAATACAAATATTGTGCAAAATACAACTAAACCAAATTTTAAATCCAATGAAAACATTAATAACACTTATAGCAAAAACGGGAATATGTCTAATATACAACAAACAGAAGATTGGAAAAAAATTGTAGATAGTTTGAAAAATAACGGAAAAATAAGATTGTATACATGTTTAGTTAATACAACTGTAAATAAATTAAATGATCAAACATGGGAAATTGTATTTCCTAATGGATTAACAGATTTTAATAGAAAAATATTAGAAGATATAACAACACGAAATGATTTAATAAAAACAATTGCATTATCAATAGGACATGATATTAATATAAAATTAAAAGATGGCAAAAAAGAAACTACATCAACAACTACATCAACTGGATTTGAGGATTTAGGTATAAATATAAATATTATTGATTAGTATATTTAAAATTAATTTTTGAAAGGAGAAAAAAATGTCAAAAAGAGGTGGATTCCCAGGTGGGATTGGAGGATTTGGTGGAATGAATATGAACCAATTAATGAAACAAGCAAAAAAAATGCAAGAAGATATGGAAAAAACTCAAGAAGAATTGCAAGAAAAAACATTTGAAGCAACAGCAGGAGGAAATGCTGTATCTGTTAAAGTAACAGGAGCAAAAGTTATTAAAGAAATCAAAATACAAAAAGATGTTGTTGACCCTGATGATGTAGAAATGTTAGAAGATTTAATTTTAACATGTATAAATGAGGCTATGCGTAAGGTAGATGATGCTCAAAGTGCTAGTTTTGGTAAATATAATATACCGGGGTTAATGTAATATGTCAGAATATTCACCATCTATAGAAAAATTAATAGAAAATTTTGAAAAATTACCAAGTATTGGGCATAAGACAGCGCAACGACTTGCATTTCATATGTTAGACGTTAGCAATGAAGAAGCAAAGGAATTTACGGATTCGATATTAAACGCGAAAAAGAACTTGAAATTTTGCTCAAAATGTTTCAATATATCTGATACAGATCCATGTAATATTTGCTCTAATGTAAAAAGAGATCAAAGTACAATATGTGTTGTTGAAGATGTTCGTGATGTTTTTGCAATGGAAAGAACACACGAATATAAAGGAGTATACCATATTTTACATGGCTCTATATCACCAATGAATGGCATAGGTCCAGATGATATAAAAATAAAAGAATTATTGACAAGATTAATGGATGGTACAGTCAAGGAACTTATTTTAGCAACAAACCCACGTGTTGAAGGAGAGGCAACATCAATGTATATTTCTAAATTAGTAAAGCCAATGGGAATAAAAGTTACGAGAATTGCAAGAGGAATACCTATTGGAGGAGATTTGGAATATACGGATGAAATAACATTAATTAAGGCTTTAGAAGGAAGAAGTGAAATTTAAAAAAGCAAATGGAGCTAAATTTATGCTTCATTTACTTTTTTTTATATATTTTAAATATTTTCAAATAAAATTTTACAAATATTTTTTGTTGAATCTGGTTTTGCCAATAAAAAAGTTTTTTCTTTCATTTGTGGCAGTAGTTCTTTATTACGATATAAATTTTTTAATGTTCTTGCAACATTATCATTTTTCTTTATCCAAACAGCAACACCACTATTAACTAGAAAATCAGCATTTTCCTCTTCTTGACCAGGTATTGGATTAATAATAATCATTGGTAAATGAGAAATTAAACTTTCTGTTGAAGTAAGTCCTCCAGGTTTAGTTATAATCAATGAAGAAATTGACATTAATTCTGGTACCTTATTTGTATATTCTATAATTCTTATTCTTTCAGAGGAGTGTGTGTCTTCAACAATTTTTTCAAATTTTAATTTCATTTTTTTATTTTTGCCAGATATTGCTACAACTTGCAATTCTGGAAATAGTCTAATTAATGCTTTTAAAACTATTATAGTAGTTTTATTTCCTAATCCAAATTCTCCTCCAGCAAAAAATAATACAGTTTGTTTTGTTGAATTTAAATTAAATTCTTGAAATATTTCATCTCGTGTTAAAGAAATATTTTTAAAATTTTCTGATACTGGTATTCCAGAAATGTATATTTTATTTTCATCAATTCCATATTCAATCATGTCTTGTTTCATTTTTTCATTTGATACAAAATAATAATCACAATATTCATGAAATACAAGCCATTGAGCATGAATATGAAAATCAGTTAAAATAGTAGCTAACTTACAATTTATTTTTTCTTTTTCTTTTAATGATGCACACATTTGGGTAGCAAAAGGGTGTGTTGAAATAATTAAATCAGGGCAAAAATCTTGCAAAAGTTTATTCAATTTTAATGACAATAACTTACTTGATGTTGAAATTGCTTTTAAAGTAAGACTTTTATTTGCCAAATCATATGCTTTTTTCCAAGCCCACGGTGCCTTTTTAGCGGTTTCGTTATATGCTTCAGTAGATATTTTATTTAATCCTTTATTAATATACTCTACACAATCTACTAGCTGTATTTCTATATCTTTGTAATTTTGTTTTATATAGTTTTCAATAGCTTTAGCAGCAGATAAATGACCTCCACCATATGAACCATAAAATACTAAAATTTTTTTCATAAAAGATCTCCTTTGATTGTAAATATATGAAATTATATCATTTAAAAATTCAAATTACAATATTTGGAATATAAAAACTTTTTTTGGAAAAAATAAAAAATATAATTTTGTTTATAAGAGAGGGAGATAATGAAGTTAGATATAAAAAGTAGGATGTTTGTTATTGTAATCATTTTATCAATTGTTTTAATAATTTCAACTGTATATTATGCTTATACAGTTAATGAAAAATTTAAAATTTTGCAGATAAATAAATATAATGAATCATTTGGAAATTTAGCAAATTATGTGAATAATGTTGAAAGCTTACTTGCTAAATCAACGATATCAAGAAATCCTAAATATTCAGCAGAAAGTTTAACTGAAATTTGGCGAGATTCAAATTTAGCACTTGTATATTTAAATAATATACCAATTAGTTCAGAGGAATTATCACAAACAGCAAAATTTTTAAATCAAGTGAGCGATTATTCATATTCATTATCGCGTAAAAATATTAATGATGAGGAATTGTCTGAAAGTGATTTTAATAATTTAAGACAATTGCATAAATATAGTGTTAAATTGGAAGAAACACTAAATAGATTATCAGATGAATTATATTCTGGAACAATATCATGGAATGAATTGACGAAAAAAACATCACTTGAGTATGCACAAGCTGTTGACAATGTTTCTATCTTTTCAAATATTAGTGCAAATTTAAGTGAATATGAAGGCTTGATTTATGATGGTGCGTATTCAGATCATGTAAATAAAGCAGATAAAGTAGGATTAGTTGGAGATGAAATTTCAGAAGATGATGCTTATAAAAAAGTTCAGGAATTTTTTGGTCAAAATAGAATAGAAGATATTCAATTAAACCAGTTTTTAGAAAATGCAAATATACCATGTTATGATTTTTTAGTTACTTTAAAAAATCAGGAAAATAAGATAAATATCGAAATTGCACAAAAAGGTGGATTTGTTGTGGAAATGCAAAACAACAGAGAATGTATGGAAGAAAAATTATCACAGGAAGAAGCAAATGAAATTGGTAAAAATTTTTTATCAGAAAAAGGTTTTGATGGTATGGAAGCAACATATTTTACAAAATTGTCTAATATTGTAACAATTAATTATGCTTATAAATATGATGATATTATTGTTTATCCTGATTTAATAAAAGTAAAAATTGCACTTGATAATGGAGATATTTTAGGAATTGAAACAAATGGGTATTTAAATTCTCATACAAATAGAAAATTTGAAAATGTTGATATAACATTAGACGAAGCTAGAGAAAAAATAAATAGCGACTTAGAAATTATAGCTGAAGGAATGGCTGTAATTCCAACAAAATGGAAAACAGAAATATTGTGTTATGAATTTAAAGGAAAAGTTGATGATAGAGAATTTTTAGTATATATTAATTGTCAAACAGGTGAAGAGGAAGATATTTTAGTTATTTTAGATACACCAGGTGGTACATTAACAGTATAAATAAATGTTATAAAATGTAAAAAAGTAAAATTTTATATTGAAATTGGAACAATAATGTTATATTATATATTCTAGTAACAAAAAATATAAATTTGAATAAATTATATAAAGAATTCACATATTACAAAAATGTGAACAATTAGGAGGAAATTTTGCAAACAAAAATACAAAATTGGAATATATATTATGAAACAATTGGCGAAGGAAAACCAGTTATTTTATTGCATGGTTGGTTATGTGATATTGAAACAATGAGACCAATAGCAAAAGAATTATGTAAAAATTTTAAGGTATATTTAGTTGATATTGTTGGATTTGGAAAAAGTGATTTACCAGAAAATCCATTAAATACAAATGATTTCGGAGATTTTCTATTTGAATTTATTAAAAAATTAGATATAAA
>Ga0247611_10009017_pt1 | contig 12131 bp, 10 predicted proteins | sample 177DNAGHGhighgp2_FD_192422 | JGI IMG/M metagenome (GOLD analysis project Ga0247611, IMG submission 192422) | Sheep rumen microbial communities from Palmerston North, Manawatu-Wanganui, New Zealand - 1770 DNA GHGhigh gp2 | ecosystem: Host-associated > Mammals > Digestive system > Stomach > Rumen... | reverse complement strand
ATTCTTCACGCAGAGCTGGGACGGAACGGAGCTCAACGGCTTCTATGATGACGAGGCTCGTACGTTCGTGAACCAGGCGATGGCAGAGATCGACAAGCGTTACATGGGTGTAGAGGCAGCGTTGGCCGTTAAGTTAGGCAACTACTTCACCTTGACCGGTGTGGCTTCTGTAGGCGACTACCGTTATACGAGCGATGCTACGGCGATCACCTCGGCTGAAAACGGTATGCCGATGACGCAGGATCTCGCCACCAAGGAGTTGATTTTCGAGGTACGCGATAAAGTGCTGCTCAAGGGTCTGCGTCTGTCGACCGGTCCGCAAGTGAACGCCAGCTTGAAGCTCTCGTTCTTCCACTCGAAGATGTGGTTTGCTGACCTGACGGTTAACTACCATGACTGGAACTATCTGTCGGTGGCTCCGAGTCGTCGCATGCAGGGTCTGTTCACCGGAACCCGCACGGACGGCACAGCTGTCAACGGTTGGTTCGGCGATTCGTATTCGAATGCCATCCAGACGACCGACAGTCGTGAGTCGCATGCGGAGATTGATGAGAACGGTAACGCTACTTACAGCGCCAATACGGTGCTGGATGGCAACGGTGTACCGGTACTGAAGTACCCGTATAACATCATGACGATGCAAGAGAGCCTGGCTTCGACCAACCCTCTCTACCGCTTCACCATCGATGCATCGGTAGGTAAGCTGCTGTATTTGCCGAACCGTCAGTCTTTGTCCATCAACCTGAGTGTGACCAACTTGACGAACAACACGCACTTCAAGACCGGCGGTTACCAACAAGCTCGTCTGCCGCGTGCCGTACGTCAGGGTCAACCCGACTACCAGAACTCGGTTATTACGGCTAACGCATGGAAGTATCCGTCCAAGTATTACTATGCTTGGGGTATCAACTTCTTCTTAACTGTAACTTATAAATTCTAAGCACTATGAGAAAGTCTATTTATACCTATGCAATGTTGCTGGCGATGCCGGTCATTGCCATGATGACGTCCTGTGAGCCGAGTGCATTGGAGCCGGAACAGGTGCTCCAGCTTGCGGGCGAACAGCTCGAAGAAGCGCTGAAGAACGACAACCCGGAGGGTTATACGATCTATAACTTCAATGATCTGATGGATAAGTTCATGACCGAACAGGGTAACTTTATGAGCGACTCGTCGCAGTATCGTACGCGTACCCACTACGGCAACCTCTATCTGTTCTCCGTGGATACGCTGCCGACGAACGGCCCCGGTATCTATATCCGCGGACGTGTAGGAACCGATGATTACGGCGGAAACTTCTACAAATCACTCGTGCTGCAGCAAGTGAACGACTGGATGGACAACGAGAAACCGATCGATCAGCAGTGTCTGCGTGTGTCAGTGGATCTGGGATCGGCAAACGGTCAGTACCCGCAAGGTCAGGAGATCCTGATCCGCTGCAACGGTCTGGCTATCGGTCGTTACGCCAACGAGCCGCAGTTGTGTATCCCGACGTACAACAACAACATCTACGCAAACTCCGCTTCGGAGAAAGTGGGATGGGCAGCCGGACGTATCCCTTCGAGCGTCTTCCGCAAAGTGACCTTCCTGATCGGTACCCCGGATAAGGGCAAGCTGGTGTTCGAGAAAATGACGCTGGCGCAGTTGAAAGCCAAATACACCAACGATGCGATGTCCAAAGATGTAGTAGCTGCTCGTAAGATCGACGGCCGTCTGGTGAAGATCACCGGTGTACACTTCAACGGCAAGTGCAATAATAACGGCGACATGGTATCGCTCGTGAAGTACGATCCGGAGACCAATGAGGGTAACCCTGAGGTAAAAGACAGCTATGCAGCTGTGTTTGCTCCGACGACCGGTAACATCGGTTACCCGCAGTCCCGTTACGTAGAGGACGACGACAAGAACAAGATTCTGATCGGCGCTTCCGAGTATGCACGCTATGCGTACTACTATATCCCGTCCAAGAAGCATGTAGGCTCCATCACCGGTGTGCTGGGTTACTACATGGATAATCCGAAGTATGCGCCCGATGCGACCAACTGGTCCATCACGCCGTGTAACCTGGGCGACATTCTGCCTGAATGCCAACGTGAGGGCATGAATCCTCGCTGGGTACCGACAGAGTGGAAGGCAGGCGTTCCTCAACCGGAGGATGATTAAACGATGAACTGGCTGGACATAATATTGGTTCTGCCGCTTCTCGTCGGCCTCGTCAGAGGCTTGATGCGCGGGTTTATCTCCGAGGTCATCGCCATTCTGGTGGTGATCCTCGGAGTACTCGGCGCACGATACGCCGCCCCGGATTTCTCCGCGTGGCTGCTGACGCAGTTCGCTTGGCCGCAAGGTGTATGCGACGTGGTGGCTTACACGCTGATCTTCCTGGCGATTGCTATCCTACTCTCCATCTTCGCGAAGCTCGTGTCCAAACTCATGCGGGCCATTCATCTGGGCTGGGCGAACCGTCTGGCCGGTGGGGTGTTCGGCATCGCCAAATACGGGCTTCTCGTGCTGATGGTTGTTTTTGTACTGGACCGCACCAACGATGCCTTCCATTGGCTGGATGAGTCACCGGTGGTTCAGACATCCGTTATTTATCCCCATATGGTGGAAGCTACGCATGCGGTATTATCTTTCGCTGGGCAGTAATCTCGGCAACCGGGAGCAGACGCTGCACGAGGCGGTGCGCCGCATCGGGCAGCAGATAGGAACAGTGACGCGCTGTTCTTCTTTTTTCTATTCCGAGCCCTGGGGCTTCGAGAGTACGCATCCTTTCTGTAACCTCTGCTGCGCCGTGGAGACTGCGATGCAGCCGATGGAGGTATTAGCCGCTACGCAACAAATAGAGAGCAAATTAGGAAGAAATCATAAGTCAGTCAACGGAAAGTATTCCGACCGCACGATCGATATTGACATCATCCGCGCCTTCGATGACACACACAAAGAAATCGAGATCAGTTCATCGCTACTCACTATACCCCACCCTCATTGGAAAGAACGCGATTTTGTTGTTATCCCTTTACAGGAAATAATGCCGTAAAACCAAAAATATGCAGGTGCTGTTGATTTTTTTTATCAAATATTTGCATAATTCAAAAAAAAGCAGTACCTTTGCACCCGCTTTTGACTGAGAGCTACCAAGAAGAAAAGGAGAGTTGACTGAGTGGTCGAAAGTGCCGCACTCGAAATGCGGTGTACGCATTACGTCGTACCGGGGGTTCGAATCCCTCACTCTCCGCAAAAAAGGCATCCGCTTGGATGCCTTTTGTTATTTTGCTTTGATTTTATCAAATCCGGAACCGAAGACACCGCGTACATCGGCAATCGAGACGAGTGCATTAGGATCGATATCGTGCACCAGTTTGAAGACCAGCGAACTCTCGGGTTTGCGCACGAGCACGGAGATGACCTTCACGGGTTTCTTGGAGTACCAGCCTGTACCGTCGAGCACGGTCACACCGCGGTTAACGGTGGTGTTGATGGCCGTTGCGATCTCATCGTACTTGGCGGAATAGATGAGGAAATGCACCGAACGATGCAACCGCGACATGATCCAATCCACCGCCACCGTATAGGAGATCGTCATCGCCACACCGTAGAGTACACGCTTAATCTGCAAGTAAGTCGGGTTCTCCCCTTCGATCTGCATCGATGCCGGCAAGGGCAGGAAGAACGCAGACGCGATGATGAGCACATCGCAGGCCAGCATGATATTTCCGAGCGAAATATTGCGGTAGTGGTTGATGATCATCGCCACAATATCCGTACCGCCGGAGGAACCGTTGGCGGCCAAGACGCAGCCCAGACTCAGTCCGAACACAAAACCGCCGATGATGGCACCCAGCCAGGGGTCGTTGATGATCGGCTGCGGTAAGATCGGGATGACGCGATACCAGAACGTGATTGCCGCAACGCCTACCATCGTCCGGATACAGAACCGCCAACCTACCGTGAGACCAGCAATCAAAAGCAGTATGGCGTTGAACACGAAAGTCGTCAGCCAGACCGGGACCGCCCCCCCGTATTCGGGAAAGAGCGAGGGGAAGAGTCCGCCGGTGACATAATAAATCGCGGAGCAGATACCCGTCAGTCCGCCGCCGACGAAGGCGTGCGGCAGGAGTACCCAGTTGACCATCAGTGCCATGGGGAAGATACCGAAAATAATCACCAGGTATTCAAACACCGTCCTTACCCGGGACTGACTCGGCGCATTGTGCGGATTTACAAAACGATGAAACCGTAACATCCTTCTTTCTTCTTTCTACTTTCTACTTTGAGCGGCTTTGCCGCGGTCTTTCTACTACTTTATTTCCCGTTTGCCATGGGGTCAAAGCCCTGCCCGAAAACGCCCCGTACCTGGCTCTGCGACACAAACGCATTGGGGTCTATGGATCGCACGAGGCGGAAGATCGTAGCGGATTCGTAGGAGCGCGCGATGGTCGTGACTACCTTCATCGGCTGTTTGTTATAGCCGCCTTCCGCCTCCAGAAACGTACATCCGCGGTGTGCCTGCGTGATGATCGCTTCGGCTATCTCATCGGGTTTCTGGGTGAAGATCATGAACTGGACAGACTGCCGCATCCTGTTCATCACCCAGTCCACAGCAGTCGAGCTCATGAACGTATAGGTAAGACCGAAGAGTATTTTCTCTATCGCGCCTTGTGTGCCTGCCGCCTGAATGGTTGGCAGGAAGAAAGCCGATGAGATAATGGTCATGTCCGCCACAAGTAACACCCTTCCCATCGGCAGATGGTGGTACTTGTTGACGATCATCGCCACGATGTCCGTGCCGCCGGTGGAGCCGTTGTTGAGGAAACAGATACCTAAGAAACAGCCCGTGAACAGGCCGCCGACAACCACCGCCATGAAAGAATCCGTCAGCAGTGGCACCGGAGCGATAGGGATCACTTTGAGCCAGATCGTGAGCCACAATACGCCCCAGATGGTGCGTAATGCGTACCGCCAGCCTACCGTAACGGCCGCCAGAATGAGCAGCAGTATATTGATCAGCGCACTGCTGAGCCAGATCGGCACATATGTCTTTGTCGCGAAATAAATGATCTCGCACAGACCCGTCACGCCACCGCCGACAATCGCATGCGGTACCAGAAGTTGGTTCACCGCCAGCGCGTAAGGGATCGTGCTGAGAGCTATCATGAACAGCTCCTTGATCATGATCCACGGCAAGGTACGCCTGTACTCTTTCAGATGCTCGCGGAGGTTGGACTTTTGTTTTATATTCTCTCTCACAGGATGCCTGTTTAGAATTTGGCAACAAGGTTACGGTCACCGAAGCCGTTATCTACGCGACCTACGGGGCACCAGAACTTGGTCTGTGCCACCCATGCGGTCGGGTACGCCGCCTGCTGACGGCTATAGGGGTGCGACCACTCGTCCGCTACCACCTCGTACTCCGGGTGCGGGGCATTGACGAGGACGTTATCGGTCTTGTCGGCCTTACCGGACTCGATATCGGCTATCTCCTGACGGATCTGCAGCAGCACGTCGCAGAAACGATCAATCTCTTCGAGCGACTCGCTCTCCGTGGGCTCCACCATCAAGGTACCGTGTACCGGGAAAGAGAGGGTCGGCGCGTGGTAGCCGTAGTCCATGAGACGTTTGGCGATATCCGCTTCGGTGATGCCGATAGCGTGGAACTGGCGGCAGTCGAGGATGAGCTCGTGCCCTACCCGACCTGTCGCACCGGTATAAACGATGCCGTAGGCATCTGCCAGACGCTTCGCCATATAGTTAGCAGAAAGGATCGCCGCGGCTGTCGCATGACGCAGGCCTTCGGCACCCATCATCGCGATATAGCCCCAGGAGATAAGCGCCATGTTGGCATTGCCATAGAGCGCTGACGAGACACGGTTCTTGTCTTCCGAAGGCAGGCAGTCCGCGAGCGCCTTGGTGCAGCAAACGGCACCGGCACCAGGTCCACCGCCTCCGTGGGGCGAAGCAAAGGACTTATGCAGGTTGAGGTGGCACACGTCGGCACCGATGAAAGCGGGATTGGTCCAACCTATCTGCGCATTCATATTTGCACCATCCATATACACGAGACCGCCGTTCTCATGCACAGCCGCGATCATCGCACGGATGGCCTGCTCGAAGATACCGTGCGTGGACGGATAAGTGATCATACAGCCCGCCAGCACCTCTTTGTTGGCTTCGCATTTGGCCTTCCAATCCTCGAGGTCGGTATTTCCCTGTTCGTCACATTTCACCACGCAGGGCTCAAATCCTGCCTGTACACACGAAGCGGGGTTCGTGCCATGCGCCGATGCGGGGATAAGCAGCACTTTGCGTTGCTCCTGTCCCTGACGATGGAGGTACTCACGAATCACAACCAGACCCGTGTATTCACCTGCTGCACCGGAGGTCGGTTGCAACGTGCAGGCATCGAAGCCCGTGATGGCGCAGAGTTGTTTCTTGAGCTCGTTCATCACCACCAGATAACCCTCTACCTGATCGGCGGGCGCCAGCGGATGCACATTCATCGCCGGGCTGTAGGTGATGGGGATCATCGCCGCTGCCGGGTTGAGTTTCATCGTACAGCTGCCCAGCGGGATCATCGAAGTAGCCAAAGAGATATCCTTGCGGTCGAGGCGCTTGAGATAACGCATCATCTCGATCTCGGTGTGGTATTTCGTAAAGACCTCCGCCTGCAGATAATCCATCTCGCGCACGCGACTCTCCTCGATGCTCCAGAGGCCTTCAAACGCCTCTTCACACTCTTCGTACTGAGGGATATTATCGCTCGTCCAGGCAAAGATCTGAATCAGTTGGTTCATCTCCGCCAAGCCTACGGTCTCGTCAATCGAGAGCCCTACCCAACCCTCCGGGTCGTAGTAAAAATTGAATCCGGCATCTTCGGCAATCTCCCGCAGGCGCTCCTGCCATCCCTCGTCCTCATCACGGGTGATCTTGAGCGTATCGAAGAACTCGGCATTCTCCTGGTTGTAGCCGTAAGCTTGCAGCATCTCACTCAAATAAACAGCCTTACCGTGGATGCCCTCGGCAATCTCGCGGATGCCTTCTGCTCCGTGATACACACCGTACATACCGGCCATCATCGCCGACAATGCCTCGGCGGTACAGATGTTCGAGGTTGCCCGTTCGCGTTTGATATGCTGCTCGCGCGTCTGGAGCGCCAGACGATACGCCGGGTGCTCGTATTTATCTTTGCTCAGACCGATGATACGACCCGGCATGTCGCGTTTGAACTCGTCGCGGGTCGCCATGTATCCGGCCGTAGGACCGCCAAAACCCATCGGCAGACCGAAACGCTGCGCCGTACCGCACATAATATCAGCATCCAGCGGTTTGAGCAAGGCCAGTGCCATCAGGTCCGCTACCACCGTCACTTTCAGTCCGGCTGCGTGGCAGTCCTCAATGAAAGTCTCGTACTCTTCGATCGCACCGTCGCTGTTGGGCCATTGAACCAGCGCACCGAAATACTCCGCCGTCGGCTCAAAGTCCGCATAACTGCCGGTCACGATCTCGATGTCCTGACCTTTCGCGCGCGTACGCAAAACAGATAAGGTGTTGGGCCACACTTTCTCATCCACAAAGACCTTGCGGACGTTCGCCTTCACCTGCTCACGCGAGCGCAGGTTACGCATCATCGTCACCGACTCCGCAGCAGCCGTCGCCTCATCGAGCAACGAGCAGTTGGCCAGCGGCAGCCCCGTGAGGTCACTGATCATGGTCTGGAACACAAAGAGCGCTTCGAGACGACCCTGGCTGACCTCCGCCTGATACGGCGTATAAGAGGTGTACCAAACGGGGTTCTCCAAGATGTTACGACGAATAACCGCCGGCGTGATCGTACCATACCAGCCGCGACCGATATACGAGCGTGCCGACACATCGTTATTCTGCAGCTCCATCTCCGCCTCTTCCAGGTACGCCTGTTCGGTCATCGGTTCGTCCAACTCAATCGGCTCCGGCAGCAATATATCCGCCGGCATCGTCTCGCGCACCAAGGCCTCCAACGACTCGGCACCTACTGCCTCCAACATCCGTTTCTCATCTTGTTCTGTGAGTCCGATATGACGCGACTCAAGATAGTTTACTTTCATATACGAGTACAAATTATAGAATTCTTGTCAATTTTCCTGCAAAATTACAAAAATATTTTGATATATCCAAAAAAAATAGTACATTTGCACAGAATTTCGTTAGAAGACGTTGGTCAATGAAACAGAATGAAGAGGAATTTGCGCCGATGTGGGACCTCAATCCCCTTTGGAACACACTCACGGACGAACAGAAAGAGCAGTTGCGTGAACAAGTAGAAATCGTTCATTACGCGAAGAATGAGATCATTCATAACGACGGTGATGAGTCGAAGTATGTATGGATGCTGCTCGCCGGAAAAGTACGTATTTACAAAGAGGGCATCGGTCAGCGCCAGCAGATCATCCGTCTCTTGAAGCCTTACGATATCTTCGGTTACCGTGCCTGCACGGTCAACGAGCCATACAACTCGAGTGCCAGTGCGTTTGAAGCCTGCACGGTCTATCGGCTCGATCGCGAACATTTCAACGAACTGATCCGTGCCAACGGTGCGCTCTGCTACCAGGTGATGCTCATGATGGCCAAGGACTTAGCTTTCTCGGAGATCCAGACGGTGAACCTAACCCAGAAGCACATCCGCGGACGTCTGGCAGAGAGTCTGTTGCTGCTCCTCAAGAACTACGGATATGAAGAGGACGGTCGGACGATTGCCATGCTGCTGCCCCGTGAGGACCTGGCTAACATGAGTAATATGACCACCAGCAACGCCATCCGCACGCTCAGCCAGTTTGCCCAAGAAGGCCTCGTCGGCATCGACGGCAGACACATACGAATTCTGGACGAAAGAGCCTTAGAAAAAATATCGCGCCTCGGTTAAGAGACGCGATTCTTTTTTTTAATCCATCATATTTCCCAAGTTGGCGGAGAGCTGTACCATCTTGTCGTACTCCTCGGGACTGAGGTCGTAGAAATAGTAGTTACGCGGATCGATCGGACGGCCTTGGTAATGCACCTCATAATGCAAGTGCGGACCGGTCGATTTGCCGGTGTTACCTACCTTCGCAATCACGTCGCCTCGCTTCACTTTCTGCCCTACCCGCACCAGACGCTTCGAGCAGTGTGCATAACGCGTCGCATAACCGAAACCGTGGTCCACTTCGACGGTCTCGCCGTACCCCTGCTTCCAACCGGAGTACACGATCGTGCCGTTTCCGGTAGCAAAAATATCCGTACCGATCGGCGCGGTGAAGTCCATTCCTTCGTGGAAACGACGGACATGATACACAGGGTCAATACGCCAGCCGTAACCGGATGCCATGCGCTTGAGGTCTTTATTGAGCACCGGCTGGATGGCAGGTATATTCTCCATCCTTACCTCCTGGTTCTTCGCCAGCTCCAGGATCTCGTCGTACGAGCGTGCCTGCACGTAGAGCTCTTTCTCCAGGATATCCACCTTACGCTGCAGGTCCGCCGCAAGCTGGGTGTTGGTCATACGCGCCAGCGAGTCGTAGTACGCGATCTGTTGCTGCGCACCCATGCGGGCACTCAGGGGTATAGGCTCGGCACCTAACATCGCGCGGTACAGGTTATCATCACGCTGCGAGAGGTCAGCCATGACCAGTTGCATCTGGTCCACCTGCTTCTCCAGCACCTCCATCTGCGCGGTCAAGTTACGGTTATACTGCATCAACGACGCCTCTCGCGGCGAGGGATAGAAATACAGGAAAGTGTAGAAAAAGATCACTCCCAAGCAGATACCGCCGATGATATAGCCACCGGAACGGCGGAGCCAATAACGGAAACCATGCTCAATACGCTCCAACTGCAGGGTCTCGGGATTAATACGATACTTCTTATTTGCCATTTTTATACCAGAAAAAATATTGGTTTTGTTGTTTCTTCTCTTCGGGTGTACGCGCGACGTATATAGGTTCGCGCGTGTAGGGGTTGATACCGGTGTAGAACATCGTCGTGGAGAGCGTCATCGGTGTCGGCGTGAAGTCCTGCACCTGCTCTGGACGATAATGCATCTTCTTCGTCTCGTCCGCCAGATGCTGCATGTCGCGTTTCGTGCAGCCGGGGTGCGAGGAGATGAAATATGGTATCAGTTGTTGGTGAAGCCCCGCCTCTTCGTTGATACGCAGGAAGAGTTTACGGAACTCCAAGTAATTCGACCAGTTCGGTTTGCGCATGATATGCAGCACGTTGTCCGAGCTGTGTTCGGGTGCCACTTTGAGTCGTCCGCTCACATGGCGCGTGATCAGCTGCCGCGCGTAGGGTTCGCTCATCAGGTCGTAGCGGATACCCGAGCCCACAAACGCATGCTTGATGTACGGCAACTTATCAACCGTTTGGTAGATATCGATCAGCGGTCCGAAATCGCGATTGAGGTTTTTGCAGATCGCCGGTTGCAGACAACTCGGTCGGGCACATTTCTCGCACAGACTCATGTCCTTTCCGTGCATCTGATACATGTTCGCCGATGGTCCGCCGAGGTCGGAGATGATGCCGTGGAAGTCCGGTAAGCGGCTTAGTTTCTCGATCTGTCGCAGGATCGATGCCTTCGAGCGCGAGACGATCTGCTTGCCCTGATGAGCCGAGATCGTGCAGAACGAGCACCCGCCGAAACAACCGCGGTGCATGCACACCGACCACTTGATCATGTCGTAGGCCGGAATACGTTTGTCCTTGTATTTGGGGTGCGGCGTGTACTGGAAAGGCAGATCGTAGATCGCATCGAGCTGCTCCGTCGTCATCGGCGGGTACGAGGGGTTCACCACCACCCATTTTTTGCCCACCGGCTGCACGAGCGTCGTCTGATGGATCTTATTCGACTCGATCTCCATCAACCGGAAGTTCTCCGCATGCTTGCGTTTGTCGCGTAATGCCTCTTCGTGGGACGCAAGCAGGATCGCATCCGCCGGTATCTCCGATTTATCGCTGGTCAGGAACGCCGTCTGCGGAATCGAATGACCTTCCTCTTTCCACTTTCCACTTTCAACTCTCCTTGCAATCTCCGTCATCGCCTGTTCACCCATGCCATAGACGAGCAAGTCCGCACCGCTGTCCACCAGGATGGAGGGCATCAGTTTGTCCTGCCAGTAGTCATAATGGGTCAACCGGCGCATGGAAGCCTCGATACCACCGATGATGACCGGCACGTCGGGGTACAGCTGCTTGAGGATCTTGCAGTACGTGATCGTGCAGTAATCGGGCCGCATGCCGGCACGTCCGTCCGGCGTATAGGCATCGTCCGAACGACGACGTTTGGCAGCCGTGTAATGGTTTACCATCGAGTCCATCGAGCCTGCCGAGACCGCAAAATAGATACGGGGCTTACCGAATTTCTTAAAATCCCGGAAGTCGCCGTGCCAATCCGGTTGGGGCACGATTGCTACCTTGTAACCTGCCGCTTCGAGTACCCGACCCAATACCGCCGCACCGAAAGAGGGATGGTCCACATACGCGTCGCCGGTGAAGAAGACAATGTCCACTTCCTCCCAGCCGCGCAGCTCCATCTCTTTCTTGGTTGTCGGCAAGTATTTCTTCAGGTCGTACTCCATTAATCGATCTGCAGGTCTAATGTCTGTTTCAATTGCTCCAATGCCGGGTTCTGCTCCACCATCAGCGCAAATTTCTCTTCGGCGGTAAACGCCATCTGTTCCTGATTGAACTCTTCCTGCACCACCTGTATCTGCAGTTCGGAGTTATGCAGCGCCGTCCGCAACTGTTGCAACAGGGTCGGCATCGCTTTCTGCAACTCCTTCATCTGCCAGGGGTTCGGCATCTGGATCTGGGCTGTGTGCTCACTCTTCAGCTGGGGCGTATAAGCCTCCATCAACTGTTTCAGACGCAATTCCTCCTTATGGGTAGCCGCCAGACCAACCCACGCGTCTCTGAGTTGGTCAGCCGTAAAAGGGCGGTTGGACTGCTCTTGAGGAGCAGCGGCTACCGAGGAGGGGTTACCGGTTACGGATTCTTCCTTCTTCTTTCCAAGGCCCAGACTGATACTGGGGATCTTCGGTGCTGCAGGTGCCGGTTTAGCCGGTGCAGGTGCCGGTGCGGCTGCTTTGGGCTGCTCGACAGGCTGCGGAGCAGGTGCCGGTTTA
>Ga0247611_10009016_pt1 | contig 12131 bp, 11 predicted proteins | sample 177DNAGHGhighgp2_FD_192422 | JGI IMG/M metagenome (GOLD analysis project Ga0247611, IMG submission 192422) | Sheep rumen microbial communities from Palmerston North, Manawatu-Wanganui, New Zealand - 1770 DNA GHGhigh gp2 | ecosystem: Host-associated > Mammals > Digestive system > Stomach > Rumen... | reverse complement strand
AATCGTTGAACCACTCTTGGAATGTCTGGAAGTATTTTTTTACTTCCGTCCAACAAGTTTCTACTTTGTGTTTTTTAGCATTTTCTGTGTTTTCGCTTTTGAAATATTCATAGAAATAGCGGAATGTCCTGTACTCGTCAATGCCAATAGCCACTTCCATCTTTTGTTTATCAATCTCCTCTTCACTATTCTCTCTCCTGAATAGTTTACAAGAGTCTTGCTCACATATCAAATTGAAAATGAAGTCGATTCGTGTTGGTCGGTCGTAACCATTTTCGTGAAGGAACAACCAAAACTCATTATTTTGCAATGTGTATTCAATGCTATCCCACTCGCTGGCAATCTCTTGTTGGCGTAAACGTAAATGGTCGCTGGCTTCATTGCTAAAATTTGAACGATTTAGGAACAATGCTTTGATAAGTTCGGCATTTGTTAGTGAAATCTTTCCAATATTCAGGCGTGTGAAAACTTTTATTGGATATGCTTCGTCGGTTTCATACCAAATGAATTCTACATTGTTGAGTAAGGCTTCTTTGAATTTAGATTTTTTTCCTTCATCGTTTCCAAACCATTTCTTTATGCTTATATATGCAACAAAAACATGATAGAAATCTATGTTGTCCCAATTCTTTTCTATCTGACTATCAGCAATATTCTTAAACTTAGCATTTGCTTCCTCATTATTATTGATTGAACTATAATCAATTCCTTTAATTCTGTCAAGAAACTCTCCGAAATCATTCCTTGTTTCATAGGATAGTGTATATTGCTTATCTCCTTCACAATTCAAGATGAACAATATTATGAATATCGTCGTTAATCGCTGTTGACCATCAATAACTTCCCAAGAACCCTTTAGTAACGTTTTAACTTCTTCAATGGTGTTTGCTGTTTTTATTTGGGTAAGTACATCTTCTTCTCTGCTCTTTACAACCAATGGTTGTAGACAATAGAATTCGCCATTGCGTTTGTCGTTCTTTTGAGAAAACTCCCAAATGTCCTCCAGCAAATCCTTGACTTGTTGCTCCGTCCATCTGTATCCTCGTTGATACGATGGAATAAAGAATTTCATTCCAAGAAGTTCGCTTACCGATTTTAGTTCAATTGCATTTTCTGCCATATATATAGTTTTCAATTAGTCCAACTTCTCAAACTCAAAATCACTTGCAGAGCAGCATGCTTTCTTGTAATCAAACTGAAACATGCGCATGTACTGCTCTTTAATCTCTAAGGCTCCATTGTAGAATGGGGTAGTGGTATGTGACCGTGTGGTCACAGTTATAGACATGTCTGGTGTCAGTACCTGTCCGTTTGTGCGCTTTGTGCGCTTAGGTATAATTCTAAAGACTTTGCTCATAATTGTTTTAGATTTTTTGTTCTAATGTATAAAGCATGCCGTTAAGAGCCGCGCTAAAAACCATTGGACGGAACCACGTTTCTTCATTACATAAGTGATAGTCGTTCTTTTCTATAAAGTTCGTGATGTCCAACACGATATTGTCCAACTTATCTATGACACTATCCAATTTCATTTGGAAAGAATCAGGAACAGATAGCTGGAAGTAAGTAAAGGCTTCTCTTATATCATACTCCAATCCGTCAGTAGTCTCTCCCTTAGACACCTTATAGGTTAGCTCCGCAGTTTTCTCGAATACGTACTGCACGATGAAGTGGCAATCAATCAGCCAATTCCAGTCATTATGATTATAATTAACCACATATTCAGTTAGTGAATTACTGATACAAGTCATATTGCCCACGATATATTCCATCTGCTCTTGTGGCAGTTGCGACTGGGCAACTCCCTTCCGAAGTGGCTTTGAATCTTCGTCTTCTGGAGTTTCTACTCGTTTAAGTATATAATTGATTATCTTTTTCTGAATATCGGGAAAATCCTTTTCAGAATAAGGACACGGAGGATTGTTGTTACCAAAGCCTAAATCCAATTTGATTGCCAAACGGCTTTCTGGGTCTCTTTTTACAAAGATAGACTCTTCGCCAAACAAACGATCATACTTTTTGAATAGCCCTTTGACAGCATCCTCTCCTTCGAATACAAACTCCGTAGAGGTTGATCTCTTTTCCAATTCATTATAGAACTCGTCTTTAAGTCTATCTACTTCAAAGGTCAATTCTTCTAAATCAACATCCTCAGTGCTTGCTTCAACGAGAATGTCTTTGATTCTCTGGTAATAGGGTTTTAGGAAATCTTTCATATTACTTATAGTTTATGTAATTTATATTGATAATGCAAAGATATGAAATATTTTCAATTAATCAATGGAATTATATAGATAATTGCAAATCCAATAACCAATGCATCATAACACACAATTATCAAAATACAGTTTTCAAATAGTCTTCCCAAGAATCAAATCCTTGGGGCAAATATTTCGCATAGACTGAAGCCTCGCCAGATTCATCAACATCTTGTGTGACGACATCCAACTTTGTATTGGACAGTCTTTCATTGATTTCTTCCAAAAGTTTAGCAGACATTCTTTCCTCCTTGTTTTTTGGAAGGTAAAAATCTCTGATAAACTTGTCAACATTAGCGTAATGGAACAGTTCTTGTCTTGGACCATGAACTTTGTATTTCAGCACATGACATTTCTCCTCTTGGATTACATCGGGACTATGCGAATTGTCAGATAACGAATGCTCGTCCTTCTTTACACCTTGAACGAAATCCTTTTTTGATTCCTGGTGAATATCTACCAATACTGCAGGTTCTATTGCAAAACTCATATTATTCATAATACCTTTTTTCTTTTCTTAATATATAGTGATGATAATGTAATATGGATAAGTTGAAAACTACAATATTTCTCTTGCAATCCAGGCGCAGGCCTCAGCATCAGCGAGGGCATGGTGATGGTTCTCCAGTTGATAACCACAGGCAGCAGCAACGGTCTGTAGCTGGTGGTTTGGTAACTCAGGGCGTTTTTGACGCGATACGCATAGGGTATCATAGAACTCATAGTCAGGATAGTCCATCTGATAGACACGAAATACGGCTTTCAGACATCCTTCGTCAAAAGGTTTGTTGTGGGCCACGAGGGGCAGACCTTCGATAAGTGGTTCTATCTGTGCCCACACCTTCGGAAATACGGGGGCTTCCTCAGTATCTTTCCGGCACAGTCCATGCACTTGGCTGCACCAGTAGTTATAATAGTTCGGCTCTGGTTGAATGAGCGAGTAGAAAGTATCTACAATCTCACCATTGCGGACTATGACTATTCCAACGGAACAAACCGAAGAACGCTCGTTGTTAGCTGTCTCAAAATCAATTGCTGCAAAATCTCGCATATTATTAATCCTCCTTGTATTTATTCCACATTCTCTTTATCTTTCCAGCAATCTCCTTGCGAAGCCAAAGAGGTTCGAGCACTTCCATGTCCTCGCCGTTCCAAAGGATTTCCTGTATGAAGTCAAACGTAGGACGGAGATAGTATTTGAAGATGCTGTATTCTTCGTTCTTTGCAATCTCCTCCTGCGACTCATGAAGCATGAGGTCACGGATGTAATTAGCCTGTCCTGCCGACACTTTCAGCTTCACGGTCTGAGGCTCAAAGCGCTGATCGACAATGATACCAAAGCAGCTGTCAAAGAAATCCTTGGCCGACCAGTCCTTGGGCATCTCAAAGGTCTCGTCTGTTGCATGAAGATATTTGATGCGGTCAAGGGCATAGATGCGAGGCCCTTTTTCATAATAATAGGAATAGGTGCTACGGGCTACCAGATACCAACGCTGACGAAACAGCTTTACACAATATGGCTGCACATCGAAGTTGTTCTCCTCGTCCTTCCAATAACTGTGATAGGTCATGTTGAGCACACGGTTTTCCTTCATGGCCTCGATGATGGGCTGCAGGTAATCCTGACCTGACGGCACGTATTCCAGAATGATACGGTCCTTGATACTCTGGCTGTTGGCCAAGGCATTGCTCACACAGAATGTGTTGTAGAGCCAGGAGCGGAGGCCGTTCTTACTGATGTCCTCTTCGTTCTCGATATAGTAACGGTACTCTCCACGGTTTTCATTGACGATGTTGATACCAAACATATCCCAGATGACATAACGCCAATTGTCAAAAGTGCGTTTGGGAATATCCACACCTCTGCTGATGTCATCGCGAAGCCACAACTCGTTCAGGTCCTTAAATGAGATCTTGCGTCTGCGATAGATGGTCTCTATCACCCAGACGTATTTCGTTATCAAACTTTGTCCTCTATCGTTGTCCATAATTCTTTGTTTTTTCTGCAAAAGTATAACAAGGGTACGCCAAACTGTGGCAGAGGTGAGACAAATAATTATTTTAGCCCATCCTTTTCTCTACTACTCCATTAGCAAATGCATTTTTCTTATCGCATCCTGCATGATTTCTTCGTGGTCGAAGGCCAAGGGTGGTAGTTCGTCTATGGAGAACCACTCAGCCTTAGCAGCATCATCCTGGCCAGTGACAGCAATAGGTTCATCAACGATAGCGAGGTAAGCGACAGTAACAGTTCTCCCTCTTGGGTCACGGTCAACCTTGGAATATGCTCCAATCTGCTGAATTTTCAACAGTCGAAGCCCAGTTTCTTCCTCCAGCTCTCTAATGGCGCACTGCTCTGTAGTTTCGTCCATATTCATGAAACCGCCGGGAAATGCCCATCCACCCTTAAACGGCTGGTCACCTCTCTGAATCAGTAGCACCTTCGGCTCTGCCTCCCTCGTTATCACGATGCAGTCTGCTGTAACTGCAGGTCTTGGATATTTATATGTGTATGCCATATTTTACAAGTTTATCTACTAACTCCTTACAGTTGCTTTATTCGTTACCATTCTCTCGTTCTTTCAAAAACCGCTTCAGCAGGAAGGTGAGGAAATACGGGAAAGTGTAAAACTGCCCGTTCCACCCGATGTTCTTGTAGCCCAGTTTGATGCCGTACTTCACGTCGGAATAGGAATCCCACTTAATGAGATTGTTCAGCGAGGCCGTGGCGTTGTCCTTTGCCTTCACCTCCACCGGTATCAACGAATTGGCATCACGAACAAAAAAGTCCATTTCCAGTGCGGGATTCTCGCGCTTGTAGAAATACAACTGCTCGTAGCCCGACTTGCGCAGCATCTCACCGACAATGTTTTCGTATATTGCCCCCTTGTAGGTACCGAAGTTCTTGTTGGCACGCAGGTCTTCCTGTGCCTCCTCGTCTAATGATGCTATGAGCAGGCCCGTGTCGTGATAATACAACTTGTAGTAGTCGGCCATGTAGTTGCCCTTCAGCGGCAGCTCCACGTTGTTCAGACAGTAGCACACGTTGATGACACCCGCTTCCTTCAGCCAATCGACGGCACCCACATATTCCCGGTTCCTCGCGCCCTTGGCAATCTTCGTGATCTGGTACTTCTTGTTGTCTTTCGCCAGGAAGGTGGAGATGTGGCTATAGACGGCCAACAGCTTTGCTTTGTCCGTCTGCTTGGCGTACTTCGTGATGTCCTCCTCGTAGTCCTTCAGCAGTTGCCGTTGCAGTTCCAAGGTGCCTCCGAAGTGGCCGTTGTCGATGTACATCTTCACCACTTCCGGCATCCCGCCCAGGCTCATATAGTCGCGGAACACATCCATAATGGTGTCCATCTCCAGTTGTGAAAACGGCTTCAGCTCCACCATGTGGCGGTACATATCTTCAATCTGTTTTGGCTGATAGCCCTTGGCCCAAAGAAACTCCTCGAAGTCCATCGAGAACATGTCGAAGTCATCCTTAAAGCCCACAGCGTTGCTTTCTATTTCCTCATAATAGATGCCCATCAGCGAGCCACTACAGATGACGTCGTACCTTCCGTCCTGGCAGAACGACTTCAACGAGGTGGCGCAATCGGGACACTTCTGCAGTTCGTCGAAGAATATCAGCGTCTTCTGTGGGATAAACCGCCACGTTGGCTCCATCAGCGAGATGTTCTTGATGATGGTCTCTACCTCGTAGCCAGCGTCAAAGATAGCCCTGAATTTCTTCTGTAGCACAAAGTTAATCTCGATGACCGACTCGTAGTTGGCCTTTGCGAATGCCCTGATGCTCTCCGTCTTGCCAATCTGTCGGGCACCCTTCACTATCAGCGGCTTCCTTTTTGGGTTGTTTTTCCAATCCAAAAGATATCTGTCAATCTTTCTTTTAAGCAATTTCATATCGCAAAATCACATTTTCGACTGCAAATTTAAGAAATAAATCACATTTTTCGGCTATTTCTTAAAAGAAAAATCACATTTTTAGTATTTGTTACGTATCAGCCCCGAGGGCTCTCAATTCATCATTGCTGGGCTGCCGTATGATATTTCCCGTTGCGGCATTCAGCATCTGAAGGAAAGAATACATCTTCTGAATCCCATTCATCGGTACAATGCTATAGTCATCATTATGCTCCAGGACAAAGATTACGGTTCCCAGGATTTCGCTTCCCTGACCATAGACAATGGTGGCGGGCATGTTGTCTGGAAGTTCCTTCGCATAGCTGTCCCTGTCAACAAGCATCGCTATGTGGAAGGAGTCGGCGAAAGGAACGACCTTGGAGAGACGGTTAAGAAGTGGCGAGAAGTGTACGATGTCGAATCTGTTAGCTCCAGTTCTCGTGGCAAGATCTTCAAGGTCCAGCGTGCCGTCGTCGTTAAGTTCCACATCCATTGCATAATAGAATCCCTGAGGATAGACGGCCAGTACGCCAAACTGGTCATCGTCTTCTGCGTCGTCAGCGGACTCGGCAGTCGCCTGGTACTTCTTGAGCCATATCTTCTCTATTTCTTCTTCATGCTGCGGGAGTTGTCCTATAACATAGGCCTTGACGACAGTTTCCAGACAAGCATCATTGCCATCGCCGAGGCGCACCGACTGAAGACTTATTTTGGCACACTCCGCAGCAGATAGCTTGAGTTCAGACGGTAGCGTGTCGGCTTCATCAGCCTGGATGGCTGCTATCAGGCCATAACAGCCGCCATACCCAAGTTCCCCGCCCCGCCGAAGAACTTTCATCGCCTCTCCGTAGTCCACCACGAAACCGAGCTCGCCCAGCGAAAGTGCTGCACCCTTCTGGAAACAGGCGTAGCGATCATTATGTTCTATGGCATAATTGAGTTCTGACTCTATCTCTTCATGAAGCGTTTTCTGCTCATTCTCGGGGAGGTTCAGGAAATCCTCCTGATCTATCCCTGCCTTAAACCTGTGGCAGTTGACCGCACCGTGACTGGCACCCTCTCTGGCAATCTCATAGCTGCGCTCCATTAGGCCGTTTTTCTTATAAAGACTTGCCAACGAATAGTAGGCTTCCGTTTCGCCGCGACTAATAGCAGTCTGATAGGCCTTCTCAGCTCCGCCAAGATTCGCCTTCTCGAGTGCCTGTCCCCATAGGTCGTAATAGATAGGGTCGCAATAGGGGTTCTTTTCTATATGTCCACGCAGAATATCAGCCACCTCGGCAGGGTTCTTGGGGTATCCATATTCTCCGTAGATAGTATGTTCAAGGGTCTCAAACTGGGCAAGTTCACTGCCGAGTTTATAAGACGAATCCATCATGAATGCATGCATCTCTGGCATGACCTTGTCAGCTTCTGTCCTACCTTCATAGTATAGTTCCGCAAGTGCCGCATTGGCATCTTGCACATTGCCATTTGCTCCAGCCCAAGTCAGCAGGATTTCAGCCTCTTTCAGCTTGTCTCCCCCAGGGTTGGCCAGAGAGAGCCAACGGCCGTATCCATATGCGGCATATGGGTCATCTTTGCTGGAGGCGCGTAGCCGTTCCACCATTTCGGGAGATATAGATAGGGTACGCCAGCGTGTCAGAAAGTGTTTCAAGAACTCTCGGTCGTGAGTAACAAAAAAGAAACGTTCCATAGTCATAGGTTTAAATATACTTCATCGGATTTTAGTTTTGATGGGAACAAAGATACGCATTTTATTTGAGACGTGAATATCTTTTTCTGTAAAAAATGCTATATCAAAGTAACTGCCCATACATCTCATTATGAGAATTTGCTAGATAATTTTTGCATCTTGCGAAAGAAAGTGTATTTTTGCATGCATAAAACTATAATATCAACCTGATAACAACTTCCTATGAACATTCCTTCCGTTTTTTGGCTTGTGCCGGTAGCCAGTATCGTGGCCTTAGGTATGGCGTGGTTTTTCTTTCGCCAGATGATGAAAGAAGATGAGGGTACGCCACGTATGTGTGAAATAGCCGGTCATGTGCGCCGTGGTGCCATGGCCTATCTGAAACAGCAGTATAAGGTGGTGGCCATCGTCTTTGTGGTGCTCGCACTGCTCTTTGCCTTCATGGCATACGTGCTGCATGTGCAGAACCCGTGGGTACCCTTTGCTTTCCTCACTGGAGGCTTGTTCAGTGGACTGGCTGGCTTCTTTGGCATGAAGACCGCTACCTACGCCTCCGGACGTACGGCCAACGGAGCGCGCAAGGGGCTGAACCAGGGACTTCGCATCGCGTTCCGCTCAGGTGCCGTGATGGGCCTGGTGGTGGTCGGTCTCGGACTGCTCGACATCGCCATCTGGTTCCTCATTCTCAGTAGTGTCTATACCGAGGGCAGCATTGCCCTCATCACCATCACCAACACCATGCTGACCTTCGGCATGGGAGCCTCTACGCAGGCGCTCTTTGCCCGTGTGGGTGGTGGCATCTATACCAAGGCGGCCGACGTGGGGGCCGACCTGGTGGGCAAGGTGGAACAGGACATTCCCGAAGACGACCCGCGCAACCCCGCTACCATTGCCGACAATGTGGGCGATAATGTGGGCGACGTGGCCGGCATGGGAGCCGACCTCTATGAGAGCTATTGCGGCAGCATCCTGTCGACGGCAGCACTGGGTGCTACGGCCTTTGCCCTGAATGGCGACATGCAGCTCAAGGCGGTCATCGCCCCGATGATTATCGCCTCGGTGGGCATCTTCCTCTCGCTCATCGGCATCTTCCTGGTGCGTACCAAAGAGGGCGCAACCATGCGCGACCTGCTCAAGTCGCTGTCGTTAGGCACCAATGTCTCGGCCGTGCTCATTGCAATGGCCTCGTTTATCATCCTCTATCTGCTGGGACTCGACAACTGGCTGGGTACCTCGTTCTCGGTCATCACCGGTCTGGTGGCAGGTGTCATCATCGGTCAGGGTACGGAGTACTACACCTCCCATTCCTACAAGCCCACCCAGGACATTGCAGCGGCCTCTGAGACCGGTGCCGCTACCGTCATCATCAAGGGCATCGGAACGGGCATGATCTCGACCATGATTCCCGTGGTCACCATCTCTGTAGCCATCATGCTCAGCTATCTCTGTGCCAACGGCTTCACGCTCGATATGTCGGCCGAGTCGCTCTCACGCGGTCTCTACGGCATTGGTATCGCCGCTGTGGGCATGCTCTCGACACTGGGCATCACCCTTGCTACTGATGCCTATGGACCTATTGCCGACAATGCCGGCGGCAATGCTGAAATGAGTGAACTGGAGCCTGAGGTGCGACAACGTACAGATGCCCTCGATGCACTGGGCAATACCACCGCCGCCACCGGCAAGGGCTTTGCCATCGGTTCGGCGGCGCTCACGGCGCTGGCCCTGCTGGCCTCGTATATAGAAGAGGTGAAGATTGCCATGGAGCGTGCCGGCATGACCCTGACAAGTCTGAAGGGCGATGTCATTGCCGCTACCGATGCTACCATTCCCGATTTCATGAACTACTTCCAGGTCAACCTCATGAATCCCAAGGTGCTCGTGGGTGCCTTTATCGGCGGCATGGCAGCCTTCCTGTTCTGCGGCCTGACCATGGGTGCCGTGGGACGTGCAGCCCAGTCTATGGTTGAAGAGGTGCGCCGCCAGTTCCGCGAAATCAAAGGCATTCTCGAGGGCAAGGCCACTCCCGACTATGGTCGCTGTGTGGAGATTTCAACGCGTTCGGCCCAAAAGGAGATGATCTTCCCGTCGCTGCTGGCCATCATCATTCCCATCGTGGTAGGTTGCCTGCTGGGTGTGGCCGGTGTCATGGGCTTGCTGGTAGGCGGTCTGACGGCTGGCTTCACCCTGGCTGTCTTCATGGCCAATGCCGGTGGTGCCTGGGACAATGCCAAGAAGATGGTCGAAGAGGGCCATTTCGGTGGCAAGGGCTCTGCCAGTCATAAGGCTACCGTTGTGGGCGATACTGTGGGCGATCCCTTCAAAGACACTAGCGGCCCGTCGCTCAACATCCTCATCAAGCTCATGTCGATGGTCTCTATCGTGATGGCCGGCCTCACCATTGTCTTTGCCTGATAAGTACCTGGTGTTTAATACGTTAGCAGCCGCATTCTTTTTTGGAGAATGCGGCTGCTGACATTTATCTTTACCTTATTTTATCACGACCTTGCGGCCTGATAGTATATATATACCCTTTTGCGTAGGTTCGCCTGTCAGTTTACGTCCATTGAGGTCGTAGTATCTTTTAACCTTTACTCCTGAACCATAAACCTTGTAAACGCCCGTTGGCATAGGATCGCCATCCGCCAGTGGTACTATGCTACCAAAATCACTCCAAGGAGCTGTGCTCTGATAGAGACTTAAAGAATTCGCCGGCACATGAAGTATTGCATTGCCAGTGTTTACATTACCAAAAACATATCCAGTTGTTGGTAGTTGTTCGGCATAACAATATACATTATGTAAGCCAATGCAACCATAGAAAACGCCATTATCAATATTCGTAATACCGTTGCCGATGGTAACGGAGGAAAGACCTTTGCAACCAGCGTATTTGCAAGTTATTGTATTTCAATTTATTTCCTGCTAAACGGTAGAAAAGTGATTACGTAGAATCTATAGATTTGAGAAAAGACTATTATTTAACGTTTTTAACTTTTTTGAACCACAAATAGCATACAAGTGTGCAATGAATTGATTAAGTCATGGCATTTTATTCTTGAAGTCGTCTTTTCTGGCAATATTGCCCCCTAATATAAAATGCGACACATTATTTATATAGGAATGCCATATCTATATAGGAATGCCATCTATACAACAAGAAAAACGCTATAATTTGCCAATGAAACTTAATTTCAACACTTAAAGTATTGTTGTATGAAAGAAAATTTGTATCTTTGCGGTCGGAAATATTTGTTATCATTCCGACCATAATTTATATACAAAATCAATGGAGAATGCAGTAGTACAGCAGATTAGGAAAAGGATTACTCGCAGTAAGTTTGGCGAGATATTCTTTGTTTCTTCTTTTCCCCAGTATGATGTCGAGTACGTCACCAAACTGCTCGCCATATTTGAGAAAGAAGGATTGGTTACGCGTATAGCCAAAGGAGTGTATGTCAAGGCACGTAAGACACGTTTTGGCATCCTTTACCCTTCTGCTTACGAATTAGTGAAGGAGATTGCCAAACGAGATAAGGCAAAAGTCATACCAACGGGTGCCACAGCCGCTAATCGCTTAGGATTCTCAACGCAAGTACCCATGAATACTATTTTTCTGACTACTGGGTCTGGGCGAAAATTGAAATTAGGGAATCGAACTGTGACTCTGAAGCATGGGGCACCTAAGAACTTTGCATTCCGAGGACGTTTGATGCCAGAATTGGTACAGGCATTACGCAACATTGGTGAGCATAACATCACTCAGGATGTTGAAGCGAGGATAGGACAACTGTTCACGGAAACACCTGAGACTGACACCATAGAATATGATTTATTGTTGGCTCCTGTATGGATGCGACAAGTTATAAAGAGAGGAATACAGCAATGAGTAAATGGATTGACTTCTCGCTCGACGAGCGAAAGGCGATGATACAAGGTGTAGTCGAGGCACGGCAAATTGATGAAGCTGCTGCAGAGAAAGACTGGTGGGTAACAGCAGTCTTGCATGCGCTGTTTCACACCAGCGTATCTGAGTATCTGTTGTTCAAAGGTGGTACAAGTCTCAGTAAAGGCTGGGACATCATTAACCGATTCAGCGAAGATATAGATTTAGCATTGAGCCGTGACTATTTTCTGAACGTCAAGCAACTCTCTTGTGCAAGCTGTACCAGTAATACGCAAATCCATAATCTTCGAGAGAAAGGACAAGACTTCCTGTTTGGTGAGTTTAAGGACGAACTTGCTGCCAAACTTGCCGAATTGGGACA
>Ga0247611_10009014_pt1 | contig 12133 bp, 1 predicted proteins | sample 177DNAGHGhighgp2_FD_192422 | JGI IMG/M metagenome (GOLD analysis project Ga0247611, IMG submission 192422) | Sheep rumen microbial communities from Palmerston North, Manawatu-Wanganui, New Zealand - 1770 DNA GHGhigh gp2 | ecosystem: Host-associated > Mammals > Digestive system > Stomach > Rumen ... | reverse complement strand
TCCCCAATCCCCATTTCAAAATTGAAGAAAAATATTATAACAAAAAATTAATTATATTTTAAATAAATTTTATTACCATTTTCGAATAAAATAATTAATTATAAAATAAAGAATGTATAGATACTAAATTTGTGAATTATTATTATAATAAAAGACTTCTAATTTATATATAATTAATCCTAATTATTAAATTCTAAAGATTGCTTAAACAATTTTAATATTTTTTGGGCAATTTTTTCTTTATTCTGACCATGTATTTTAATTTTTGTTTTTGTTTTTCCATTAATTTTTTGATGAAATTCGATTCTAACATTACTTTTTTCATCAACATATACTTTATCAATGCTTTCATAAGATACTTTATTTATAAGTTCAAATCTGGCTTGTTTAATTAAATAGAATTCATTAACTCCAAAGACAAGCAAATTTTGTTCTCCTTTTTCCATTTCATATGAAATGCATCCAATGTATTGGTTGAATATCTTCTTTTTAAAATCTGGAATATATTTATTAACAGAGTAAATAACTTTAGCATCATTCCAATTATAATATTTAATATATTTAAATCTACCGTAGAAAGGCCTTGGAAATCTTTGTTGGATAATATTTTCATCATTGAAACTCCAAGTGTTTTTAATTCCATCAGTGGTTTTGCTTATTAAATCAACTACCCCACTGACCGGCTTAGCAACGAGGCCTCCCAGACCTTGAAGCATTCCTTTTCCTAATCCTTTTAATTTTTCTTTTTTAGCACCTTCTAGGGGCTTTCTTACAACATCTGTTACACCATAAAATATTCCACTCATCATAGAAGATATACCATATCCAATCCCCTCAATTACATTTTTTGGTTTATCCATCATTTTTTTTCTTTCTCTTTCATTTATATAATTTTCATCTTGTGAAAGCAGTAAAATTTCTTTGGAGAATCCACTTGTTATTTTTGAAACTGTATTCAAAGCACCATCTAATGTATTTTTGACTAAAGATTTTGTTCCATCATAAATACCTTTTGCACCTTCTAGGGGTCCATTTACTATTCCTTTTGCTGGCTTTTGGAAAAAATCTTTAACTCCAGTTCCTAGAGATTTTATTAAATTTACTGGAGTTCCTAAGATTTCCATGTTTACTCCTATTTTCATCATTTGCAAAATTGCATAGTGACGATATGTATCTATTATACTTGAAAGAATAATATTTGATTTGCCACATATATTATATCTAATATCTTTATTTAAAGTTAAATTTGTTTTTTCTATATTACTTATAAATATAGTTAAAAATTTTCCTAATACTGGATTATTCAACAACAGTTCATGAAATAGTTTATCTTTATTTTCACTAATAAAACTAAAGACTATATCAATAGGAGAAGTTTCTAAAAAGCATAAATATATATTATCATTATTATCTCCTTCTGAATCTCCTACAAAAGTTAACCAGGGAGCAAATGAATAATTTGAATTTATTACTATATGATTTTTCGCATTTTCTTCATCTGATAAATATAATGGATGTATTTCAGTAAATGAAGTCTCTAAATATGAAGTAATATTTTTCACGAAATTTAATATGGCACTCAAAAGATTACTTTCTAAATTAAGATTAAAAGATTGAATCAAAAATTTTAATTCCAAAATTTTAAAAATATTTTCTTTTAAATTATTTTCTGAAGAATAAACAGCATTAAAAAAATCAGGAGCATTTTCTTTATTTACTCCTGATTCATAATTAGGAAATATTACAATGGGGAAGTTGGTAAATGGAGATATTTGATTATCTATTTCAAAATATTTAAATTTAAGTTGGATATCAGTTTTATATTTTTCCTTACTAGTTTCTGTCCCATAATAAAATTGGACATTCTCAAAAGTAATATAACATAATTCAATTCTATTATAATTAGAGAAATTTTTTCCATTGCATGTTGTATAAGCATTATCTCCTATAATAGATATTCCAAGATTTTCTATCTCTGCATTAAACTCCATTTGCTCAATTTTCGAGGTAATTTCTTTATCTGTATTATCTTTATCGGATATTTTAATGAGGAATTTTTCCCCATCAGTGCTTATTGACAATTCTATAATTTGTCCAAAGTAGTAATTGTTATAAATTTTAATTTCCTCAGTATAAGGATACATTTTTGTCACTTTATTGTCATCATCTTTAATTACTTTTAAATTTTCTGGTGATATTTCATATTGAGTTGTATGATTGATCATTATAGGGCATTTAGATAACTCTCCAAAGCCAAAATTGAACCTTATTATCTTCTTTGACTTTTGACTAGGCCAAGCGAAAATTGATTTAGAGCAAGGATCTAAGAATATTTCACTGTTTTGATATCCTTGTTGATACACTTTCATAGATACACTTGATGAATAATTATCAACTCTTATTCTGGCATTGTTTATCTTTGCTTCTGAAAAGGTCAATATTTTGCTTATATTAAACAATTTAGTTGATATATTTATAAATTTTCTTTTAGTTTTATTTCCATTTAATAGTTGTATAGTTATCAAATTTTGGTCTTGAATATTAAAAGGGAAAGAATAATCCCAATTCTCATTTTTATCATTAATAGTCACGATAATTTCACAATCTTCTCCCTTTCCGAAGAAGTAAAATGCTTCTCTTTGATTTGGCTGCAAAATTATCATATCTTCATCTTCTTTAGTTCCTAAAATCAAAGTATTATGCAATTTGTTATATATAATATATTTAGGAGAGAACTCAATCATATTACAATATAAATCTAAGTCTTTTGATAGCAGGTAAATTTTTTTTTTCATTTCAAATTCAACATATTTTTTTTTTATATCTTTTTGGTCATTTTTATTATTGTTTCCTTCATTGGGTTTATATTTGCATTTAATAATAGTTTCAACTCCAATTACATCCAAAGAAAAAGCTTCACTTATATAATTATTGTATTTTAAATGTATTTTATCTAATTCATTTTTAAGCAAAAATATATTTCCTTTTTTTTCTGTTAAGCCTCTAAATGAAATTTTCCCTGGAATTTCTTTATTATCTCTTTCTCTGTTTTTTCTTTTTCCATAATAAAAAGACAGTTCATCGCTGGCATGATTCAATAAAATACTATTTGGATGCAATATGGCAGTTATTTTTCCTTTTTTGATAATTGTGCACAAAATGTCCATATCTTGTCTATCTTTGTCTTGGAATTTTACAACTTGAGAAGTTTCTTCTTTTTCTTTTCCTGATACTTTATATAAAGTTGTAGGGTTAATAGTTTCAAAATCCAAAACTTTAATTTTCATTATTAGATCTTCTTTTCTTGATACTAAATTGCAATTTGTTTTTTGATTTTTTGGCAGTTTTTTATATTCTGAAAATTTATTTTTATTTATTTTCATTGAGTAATAAATGTCAAAAGGCAATAAATTTCTCAAAACATAATATGTTTTTATTTGTATTATTCTATAAAGAGATTCTTCTTCAGGTGAGGAATAGTATAAACTAACATATATTCCTTGAAACTCAATTTCTTTTAATAAGTCATTTGTATTCATGAAATCAATTAATTTTATTTTTCTTGTCGTCTTTTCCCCTATTTTAATTAGAATATATCCATCCATATATTCATGAGGTATAGGAAGAATTTCCTGTGGGTGCAATTTAATCTCTGTTTGTTCCTTCTTCTGATTTTCAATTTTGATATTAATTGTATATTCAGTTTTGTTTTTGAAGCAAAGAGGACTAAATAAATATATCGATTTTTTCTTATCATCTAAAGAAACCTTAGAAACAATATATAAATATTTTGAGACATCTTTACTCAATTTTGAATTCGATCTTATATTTAATTTCTTTGTAGATACTTTATCCAGTTTTATCTCATTTTGCTTTAATGAAAAGTCATTATCTTTTAAAATGATTTTTATTGTATTATTATATTTGTCATCATTTTGGGAAGAGTTGTCGTTATTTAAATTTTCTTCTTCTATGTTATCAATTTCATCTTTATTTATTTTATCTTTATACTTTATGTCATAAGAATGACAATTCTCTATTAATTCTTGATATTGATTTAAAAAATTATAATCAGTGTAATCATTATCTTGAGTATCTCCTAAATAAATTTGCTTTCCAGAGTAGTTATATAAAGTATGATTTGATATTTCCATTTTTTTTTCTTTTTTTTCCTTTTCTTCAATTTTTTTCTTTTCACCATAAAATCTCTCCCTTGAATTATTTTTCATTTCACTCAATCTTTTATATGATTCTGTCCATCTAATATATATAGGGTACAAACAAGACACAGTCAAATTACTTATATTTATATTTAGTGTATTATCTCCTTTATATTTACTCATTATACTTTCAATTTTATTTGATTCTTTATTTTTTTTTATTTTTTTCTTCTTTTTTTCTGAATTATAATTTTCAATGACTTTATTGTAATAATCTTCAATATTGTTTATTTGCAATTTGTATAAATATTTCTCATTCGATGGATCATATATGTGAACTAAAGTACAATTTGTCCCTTCAATTAACGGCTCCCAAATCCCTGATATATAGTTATATATCATTAAGTGAAATTGGAAATTAATTTGTGAATTAATTATATTGTTTAAAAGTACAGTTTGCGAATAATATTCTAATTTAGTCATAGTCAAATGCAAGAAAGGGAAAAAGCTATTTTCTTGGTTATCAATTAAAATAATATCAAATCCATCAACAGTATATTTATCTAATGTTGAAAAGTTTGTGAGAGTTTTTTTTTCTTTTGTATTATCTTCATCAGATGACTTTCTGCTTTTGCTGTCTTTATTACTTTTTGAATCTTTATTTTGTTTTGAGCTTTTATTGCTTTTTGAATCTTTGTTTTTTTCTTTCTTTTTTGACGATGTATCAATTATTGTATTTTTACTTTCATCATCCTCACTTAATTCATTTTCCTCGTCATTATTTTCCTGTTGTTCACTATTTTTAATTTCATCACAACTATCATAACTGCTATCATCGTCACTATCTTCTTCATCACTTTCTTCTCTATTTTTATGATCTTTATCTTTATCTTTTATTTCATTTTTTTGCTTTTCTTTTGGATTTTTATTATCTTTATTATTTTCTTCAATTTTATTATCTTCCTTTTTATCTTCATTAATTATATTAATATTATTTTCATTTCCTTCTTCTTCTTTATCGACATGTTCTTCAATGACTTTATTTTCATTTATTTTGTTATTTTTATCATCTGTTTTGAATTTCACCTTTTTTGCTTTCTTCTTTTTTTCTTCTTCTCTTTCTCTTTTCTTCACTTTTTCATCATATATCTTTTTTTGGTGAGTATAATACAACAATGAATCATAGTCCTTTTTATAATCATCATTTTGCAAATAATTAAAATATATCATAACTTTGGAGAAAAGCATTATATTTTTAAAGGATAAATTTGCATTAATTTTGGATATTTTAAGTAAATTTTTATTTCTTTCCATAAATGTATCAGAGTTTTTATCATAATTTAACTTTGTTTTATTAGAGTAGCTGAAATTAAACTTATCAGTTAATTTCCTTTTGTCAATATATATTTTTTCTGAATATAAAACTTGTTCTAATTTACATATAAAAGGAGATATATCATTTATAATAACTTTCATTTTATAACTTTTTCTTTCTCTCATCTTTTTCTCTAATCCTCTTATAATTTCTTCATCTTTTGTAGTATTTTGAATAGATTTAATTGCATATTCATATGTTTTTAATTCTTTTTTCATTTGCTTTTTTATTCTTATAATTTTTTCTTTGTGTATGAAAAATTTAATTTCAGTTTTGAGGCAATACATTTCTTGATTTATATTCATTAAGGAATCACTCAATAAACAAATTAAAGGATTTTGAATTTCAACTTCAAATTTCATTGCAGGGAAATTATCTTCATTATCCTCAAATAAATTTGGAAGATCTTTATCATCAGGATCATAAAAAGGCATACCATCTATGAAAAAAGCTTGAATTAAATAAAGTGTATCTATTCTTATTAAAAATTTTAACCCATCTAATTTAATATTATACGATTTGTCATGATTTGCCTCTATTTTCATTCTTGCATATAATTGAGATTTGTTGATATATTCTCCTATTTCATCTTTATTATTATTGTCATTTATTATATTATTTTCTTTTGCATCTTCTTCTTCATCATTCTCCTCATTTTCAATGTTTATTATTTCACATTTCTGAATTTTTTTTAAAACAAAAGAACCAAAGTTAGATAATTCAATTAAGGTTTTTACAATTTGAGATTTTCTTCTTAGGCCTAGTTTCTTCTTAGATTTAGTTTTATCCTTATTTGTTTTAATTATATTTTTAATTTCATTAAAAATAAAACTATCTTTTTTTTGTTCTTGATTTACATTTAAATTATCTATAATTTCTTCAAAATCAGAAGAACTTTTTCTTCCTCCGCTGCTACCTCCAGATATAGATGGATTTTTATTTTTTCTATCAATGCTGTCATTATCATTATCATCATATTGATTAATTAATTGAGAAAAATCCGATACAATTACTTCTCTGTCTTTTTTCTCAGTGATTGAAAACATTTCAATATTTCTTACATGAAGCCCCATTTTTGAGCTCATATCCATTCTTTCTTTAAAAAGTAGAAATAATTCATCTAAAATTAATTGAGCTAGCTGCCTTCCATTATCAAGGAATATATTCAAGGAAACTCTATTGACAAAGAAAGTTACAAACATATACATATATTTACTTAAATCAATTTTATCATTATTATTTTGATTACTAATAATAATATTATTGATGCTTGAATTTCCATTTGAACTTGTTGTTATTCCACTTTCTGTTCTGGATATAATATTAGCTTTTGAATTGGTCTTTTGGATTTTGTACTTTACATAATCATATAAGTTCTCTTTTTCATCTGTATACATTATATTTAAATCATTGCACTGTAATAATAATATATAATCTTTTTGTCTTAAATTTAAATCAAATTCATTAAAGTAAACATCAAATTGAAAGGAGGTGTCAATTTCACTTGGAGGCAGTAATAAATCAGAAGGAGTATTATTAGTAAAATGCATATTAACTATTCCATTTGTATTTAGAAGAATCTGAGTACCGTCATTTCTTGATATATTGAAATTAGTTAATCTCATTTGATATGTGGATAGCCAACGCCAATCAGTAGGATCTTTAAGAACTTTTCCTGTCACTTTATTATAATAGGCTTGTATATTTATTAATCCAAGCTCTGCTATGAAATAATCTGAAAAAGAAGGTCTTGGCTTCAAAATTAATTGAGGAGAGAATATTACTAAGTCAAGCTTTAGAAAAGTCATTTCTCTTTCATCTTTTTGCTTAGTTTTTTTTACTGATGAGTTTTTTTTCTCATTTTTAGTTTCACTGTTTAATGAATTGAAGATATTTTCATTGTTATCATTTTTTATTTCACTATTAGCTGAATTTATTATTTCATTTTTATTAAGATTATCTTCTTCACTAGAATCGCTATTAACAGAGCTAAATCTTTCATTGTTAATATTGTTTTCATTATCTACTTTTTTCTCATTATTTTCTTCTTTTAAAATAAGATCTTCATTCGAATTATTTATTTTATTATCATTAATAATATTTTTATTTTCATCATCCTCAATTTTATTATTTTCCACTTCATTTATTTTATTTTCATTATTTATATTTTTTTCTTCATTTTCATTACTTTCATTAATATTATTTTTATCTTCATTAATGATTTTATTTTCACTACTATTTTTACCTTCAGTATTAATTTCATTTTTATCATTAATTTTATCTTCATTATTAACTTTATTTTCAATATTAATTTTATCTTCATTATTTATTTTATTCTCATCAGTAATTTTATCTTTATTATCAATCTGATCTTTTTTGTTATTGGAAATATTTAAAGTATTATCATTTATAATGTTTTTATTTTCTTTATTAGTATTATTATCATTATTAATAATATTGTTATCTTTATTATTAATATGAGTTAAAGTTTCACCATTATGAAATTCTCTTTCTTCTTCTTTTATTTCTGGAGCTGCTAAAGCTCCAAGAAATTCCGTCAAAAAGTAATTTAAAAATCTTAAAAATTGCTCCTGTGTATATACTAAAAATACAGTATTAATTTTTACTTCAGCAATTCCTCCATAATTATCCTTAAATTTAGGACAAAATTCTTCAAAACTATAATAACTAAATGAAATCATTTCATTATTTATTTCATTGTTTTCGTTTTTTTTTTGCTTTAATCCAAAAATTTCTATCTTATTTTTGGGATTGTATTCTTTTTGTGAATTTATAACAAAAGGATACTCACATAAATCATAAATTTGTGTATTACCTAAAGAACCCTTAATAAATAAATGATCTGTATACATATCAAAATCCATTGAACTTTCATTTAGCTTTACTTCATGGTAAAATATATTTAAAATTGGTTGTACTAGAATAATATTTACTTTTTTAAAGTTAACATGAATTTTCATATATATATAATTATTTTTATCACATGTCGGATAAAATGTGTTATCTTCTTTTGGAGAAATAAATTTTTGTTCTAATAATTTTTCGTTTGGATCTTTTAATTCTTTTTCAACTTTGCTTTTTAAATAAGTATTATGAGTTAAAAAAAATAGCAATTTTCTTATAGTATCTGGAACCCAAATTAAATATAAATAACCAATATTTAAATCAATCCCTATCTGAAAATTGGTATAATTAGGAGATTTTGGATCAAATATAGTTATTTCCATATTGAGTAGTTTTACTTCTTTATTTATTTCATCTTCACTATTTGCCATAAGCTGAAAATCATTAATTTCATTTTGGATATCGTATAGTTTCAGTCCAAAAATACTTATTCCCATTTTTGAGTCATACTCCCTTAAATTCATAGTTAAACTCATTTCATTTATACTTAAAGTAAAAATTTTTTGATTATTATTCATATCATTTATATCTTCATTTATATATAAAAAGCAATTTAATGATTTAAAATTAATTTCTGTCCTGAAAAATATTTCTTCATAATCTACAACTTTTTTCTTTTCTTCATCGTTGATTTCCTGAGTTTTATCTTCATATGAAAATTTCATTTCTTCTATTCTCTCTTTAAGGCATATATCCCATTGTTTGAATTTCTTTTTATTAGGTAACTTCAACTCAATTGAACCGAAATCATTTGAAATTAAAATAATTAAATTATCTAAAGTTGAATTAACTTCAGAATCTTTTAAATAATAATATCCATTGTATTCATCGTCCTCAGCAGATTTGTAAAAATAAATATATCCACCACTTAATATTGCAAAATATTTTTCATACACTCCTGTAAACCAATTTTTTTTAAGCAAAGTTGCTGCAGCTTTTGTATTTTTTGCTATATCTTTTTTTTCTAAAATTAATTGGCTCCATACGTCTTTTTCTTGGACTGGTGACATAATATCAGTTAAAAATAAGAAAATATTATATAAATATTCAGTTAAATGCAAGTTTACATTATCAATAGAAAAAACTAATTTCATTAAAGCATATTCATGTGAAGAATACTTTTTTTTATTTAGCATGGAAAGCGTCATAATTAGCTTGACTTCATTAATTAAATAAAAAGGATTTTTATTTTTTACTAGAGCTTTTACATTTTCATAACATTGCATTGAAATTGTACCTAAATCAACATTATAATGTTTATTATATATATTAAGTGTATCCTTATTATTAGATAAATTCTTATTCAAAGTGTCCATACCACCTTGCCCTACTTCTATTACTAAGATTTTACTATTTTTTATGTCATATTTATTAATAGGTATTAATATTTTCCTTGGTGTTATAACTACTTTAATATTATTTTTTTTGGTAATATTATTTGTGACAACTGACTGTGTTTGCTTTTTAAAGCCTTTATATGTTTCCATGACATTATTTTTCAAATCTTCATATTTTCCTTTTACAATAAAAAAAGTCAATACTCTACTTATAAAAGTCTGGTGATATATTAAATTAATGCAATTAACTTTTAAATCAATAGTTGAATTGACGTCATTTAAAGGAGTATAACTAAATTTAAATGATACTATATCTTCTTCCTTTTCATTTTCTTTATTAATAAATATTTCAGTAAAAGAATTTCCTTTACCTTCTTCACTTAAATATCTATATGTAATAGGCACAACATTTATAGTATTATTGACATCTGTGAACATATTTATTGAAAAATGCTTTAAATTAGTATTAATTTTAAAAATATTCAAAGATTCATTGTTGGACAAGGTGAATCCAAGGCCTTTGTAATTAATTTCAAACCCCTCATTTATTTTCATTGTTTTTGAAATTATATTTTTAGAGCAAGTAACAATTCCTTCGATTAATTTAAATTCAACAAATAAATCATCTCTTAATAGTTCATCTTTATCTTTTTCTTTTTGGTTATCCCCTTCACTTAAAATTTCGGCCAACTTCCTTTGTTCCGCTTCAGTAAATAATTCATCTTCATTTGCATTTGATAGTCCAAAAAAGAAGGAAAAGTATCCGCCGCTTTTTGCCCCCCTTTTTTCTTCTATTTTTTTTTGTTTGAATTCTTGTTCAATTATTTTATCTGACCATGAACTTAAAATATTGATATCTACACAAGTCAATATTTTTCTAAATAAATATTTATCCTCTTCTAATTCAAATTCATACTCTGGATTTTCTTCTATGTTTTTGTAATATTGCCCAAATAATTCTGTAAACTTTTCTTTATATTTATCTAAAACAGATTTGGGTATATTAAATATATTTTTATTTCCTCTATAATATTTAATTGTTTTTAAAATCATATCTATACTAAATTTAAACCACAGAAGTGCATTTTCATTTTTTCCTTCTGGTAATTCCTTTAAAATATTTTCTTTATGTTCTTTATCTAAGATGGAATATTTTGGTTTGAAGTAATTATATTTTCTCATATCATAATATATCTTTTGGAATTTTTTATATTTTGAAACATGATTTAGTATTCTGAATATGCAATCATATTGCTCTTTTAGACATGTTATCTTAAATACTGGTAACTCAATATAAAATGATAATTTTGGCTCTTTTTTTTCTTCTTCAGATAAATTCTGAAATGATTCATTTATTTGCTTCATCTTTAAGCTTAAACTATAGGGTTCAATCAAATAATTACCTTTTAAATTACTATCATCACATATTTCTACTAATTTCTCTAATTTTTCGTCAGTATCCTCAATTTTGCTTATAAATGTTTCTTCATTCAATTTTAAATATATACCAAAATCATTTATCTGTAATAATTTATAAACTGTAATATTTTTTTCAATATTTCTATCTATAAAATGACTTTCCCAATTTGCATCTGTATTAATTACTTTCATTTCTTTTAGAATTATACCAAAAGAATAGTATGGTGCAATATTTTGCTCCTCTATTCTAATAGATATATCTTTGAAAATTAATTGCAAATTATCAACTATTTTAACAAAAATTTTATCAGTATAACTTTTCTGCTCTTCTGAAGTAATTTCATTAAATGACTGCATTAAATTATCAAATTTTTTTCTTGAATATTTCATTAATTGCTCTAATTTTGATTCATATGATGTATAATCAATATATTCCCAATCTTTTGTATCTACCAAAGAAAGAACTATATTAAGCCCTTCTATAGTAATTTCAGTAGGTTCAGAAAAATTAGTTTTCCAACTAATTGAAAGAATTAATTTGTTAATGAGTCCAAATGTTAATTTAAAAGGTAATTTTAAATCATCAATTGCCTTTGCTTTTAATTTAATTTGTTCTAATGAAAGAGTTCCACTCCATAATCCTAAAGAAAGATTGTCAGGATCTATTCCTTCTATATAATCTCCTAAATATTTTAATAATAATTGTTCTATTAATTTTTCGAACATTTTGATTCAATTAATTATTAAAAAATTATTAAATATTAATATTTGGCATATATTTATTATTTATTTATCAAATATAATAAAGGTAATTGGGGATTGGGGATTGGGGATTGGGGATTGGGGATTGGGGATTGGGGATTGGGCCCAATCCCCAATCCCCAATCCCCAATCCCCACTCCCCCAACCCCCATCCC
>Ga0247611_10009013_pt1 | contig 12134 bp, 12 predicted proteins | sample 177DNAGHGhighgp2_FD_192422 | JGI IMG/M metagenome (GOLD analysis project Ga0247611, IMG submission 192422) | Sheep rumen microbial communities from Palmerston North, Manawatu-Wanganui, New Zealand - 1770 DNA GHGhigh gp2 | ecosystem: Host-associated > Mammals > Digestive system > Stomach > Rumen... | reverse complement strand
GCAGTATCCGCAACCGCAGATGCCTCCGCAGGGTGTCAACATCCCTATAGGCGGCCAACCCCAGCAACCGCAACCGGCTATGCAGCCTCCGCAGGGTCTGCTTGCCGAGCCGTTCTCCGAGATTGTCATGACTGACTCGGAGTGTCACCTATTCGTTGACCTTCCGGGCATTCCTAAGGAGGACATCTCCATCCGTCTGACCCAGAACAACGAGGTCGCCGTGACATTCAAGAGAGAGACGCGAGTGTCACAGATGTCGTCTGCCAAGACGTCTACCAAGAAGGGCGGAAAGAAGAAGGGCTCTACGAAGTGGACTGCCCAGGTGAACATTCCCGACTACCTCATCGGAAAGCATACAGTCGTGTACGCAATCATGAAGCCGGTTGACGAGAACAACATATCGTGCTCGTTTGAACTCGGCCAGCTCCATGTAACTCTCGGCTTCCGTACGCCGATGGAAGGGAAGGCTATTGCCATCGGTTGACGCCGGTAGCAGTAGCTACTATATTTCCAGTATCGGAGGTTTTTATGCGAGCGTTGCCTGCATTCGAGAAGATTACGGATAAGGATGTTACGCTGGTCAAGGAAAATATCAGTGACATCGCCGGCGAGGACTACGACAATATCGTCTATATCAACGGCATGGACAAGGCTCTTGTCGGCTGCCATATGACAGATGACGGAATATTCGTTGCCGTGTATGACCGGGAACTTTGCCTGAAATGCCTAGAGGAGATGTTCAGCAAGTCCTGCAAGCCGGACGATGACCCGTACGAGATGGCTCAGGAATGGTTCGAGTACAATACACTCAGGGCGCTTCCGTACCAGCACGAGCGAGCACCGATTATAATTGAACTTTGCTAGACTAGAGGCGACCGCGAGGTCGCCTTTCTTATAAACTGTAGATGTCTTAGTAAACGAGAATGACATGGCGAGCATGTTGGACATGATTGAAAGGCTTTGCGGTGACGACAGACCGCTGTGCGAGTCGATACTGTACCTGTACAAGCATTTCGGCGGCGCGAGCATCAAGGACGCGCTGTGGAACCAGATAGAGACGAAACATAAGGAGGGGAAGCTTAACCGCATTCTCGCCCAGAAGGGCTCGATGGTTCCGGTTGGGGTCACATTTGTCGTCGAGGGAGCCTATGTCCGCATCTATGCCGGGCACGGAAACGATACGCAAGTAGCCAGGTACAATCCGGGAGTAGGAGAGAACCGTGTCGAGCGACTGGCAATCAACATAGCTCCGTACGTAGGAAAGTTTACGAGCGCGCACGAGATCAACTACTATGACATGATTCACCACGCAAATAAGGACGCTTACTATAATGAGCTTGCTTATCTGATACTCAAGGATTGCTTTGACGACGTCTGCGCAAAGATAAATGATGCGTTGTACCGGCAATCGGACAATAAGCAGTACGTCAATAAGCAAGTCGAAGACCAGATGACGATGTACAGCACTGATGCGGCAGACCAACCGGTCACGGTCTAACAAGAAAGCCAGTCGTTCGACTGGCCTTTTTCTTAGTGCTTTCCGCAGTTACATCCGTGGTGTACCTTGGATATCGCCTTCCTAACAACGCTTCCCACCTTATAGACTACCTTCAGTCCGGATACCTTCAGTTTTTCCGGAAGTATCCAGACGTAGTCCTTAACTTGCGGGAAGTCTTCCGACAGAGCCTCGATTGCCTTCGCGCCGGCATACTTGGTACCGGCGGCGTCGACATACTCGAAGTCGGACTTGTATGCGCCTATCGGGATATAGTCAACGTCGTTCTTGAGCTTGCGTTCGGCAAGCCTCTTGAACTCGGAGCATACCGGGCAGTCGCTGTCGTAGAATAGGCGTGGCTTCATCAGAGGGCCCCCATGAAGCCGAACTTGACACGCTGTTCCTTGGGCTGTTCGGCGGTAATCTTCTCCTTAACAGTGTAGTCCTTCACTGGGCCGAACACGTCTTCCATGAACTCGTTGATGTCGCTGAACTCGGCTGCCTTCTTGTCACGCTGGTTCTCCTCGACGCCCTTCTGGGCTTTCTTCATTGGCTCCTCGTCGTAGCAACCGCCGTTGAACGCCTCGGTCTTGACCTGGTCGTTGAACTTCATAACGTTGAAGATGTCGGCAAGAGTAATGTCCGGCATCGGCTCGATCTCGTCCTGCTCGAAGGAGAATTCCGGCCAGCATCCATTCTCGCCGCACTCGTCCGCGCACTCGGTCGGCTTGGCGGTCATGATGTTGGAACCGTCCGTGCACTTTACGACTAGGATTACTGGCGTCTCGCAACACTTTGGCTGTACGTAGTCGCCGATGTTGAACTTGATTTCGCAGTTGGGGTCGCACATGTCCATGCAGCACTCTAGGCCGTTCTTCAGTGACTTGTGGAGCTGGAGTCCTCCCATGCTGAGGCCAAGGCCGCATTCCATGGTTTTCTCAGCGTCCTGGTCGTCGGTATCAGGTTCTTGCTCGAAGATGGGTTCCTTCTGCTGTACCTTCTTGCTGGGAGTGCCCGACGAGCCGATTACGAAGGTATCAACACGCGGATCCGGGTCGTAGGCCTGGTCGGCACCCATTCCGCTATCCAATACGACGGTAGGGTTTTCGTCCTCGTCCTTCTCGTATTCCGCCTGCTTCTCGTCATCGTCGTTGTCCGGCTTGGCCATGGCTTCCAGCTCGATAGCGCGGGAAAGCTTCATCAGTTGTTCAAGTTCGTCGTAAATCGGCATAGTTGTTTTCCGAGTAGTTTGTCACTAGTTTATCGGTTTACTTTCGGTCTGTTCTTGCTGGAGTCGTCCGAGGGCTGCCTGTTCGCGCTGTGATATCTGGTCTTTCACGAATTCCAGCGCCCGGTTGGCGTCTTGGCCGGAATTTCCGATGGCCGTGAACGCCATCTCGATGCCGCTCAGGAACGGAAGTTCCTCCTGTTTGCCCTCGAACCACGGCATTGCAGCGTAATAGACACACCAGTACAGTGATGTCACGTTGTCGTCGTGGTTACCGCCTACTGCGCCCCACTTTCTGCCAGATTCCGTGGTGGGCGAGAATGACATCAGTTCGTTGATGGTCGTCTCGTCGTGTATCTTGAGGTAGAACCGCTCGATGTACATCTTCAGCAACAGCACGGTGGCCTGCTTGATGGTGTCGGTAGCCCACATGCCGCGCATCTTGTTGTCGTAGTTCACCAGGTTTTCGTACTGTAGGTCGTTGAACATGATGCCGTAGGTGGTCATACCGGGGCCGTTGTACTCTATGGTCAGCGGAGGCGTGCCGTAACCGTCCAGAACGATGTATGCGCGTGCGCAGAAGTCCTGGATGGTAACCGTGTTGGAGGACATCACGAACACTTCTTCTAGGTCAATATTGCTTCTTGCGAGCAGTATGTGGAGTACGTGGTAGTCCTTTCGGATACCGTAGCCGGTGTCTATGGACGCGATGTACGTCCACTGGTTCATTTCCAGCTTCTGCCTGGACATCGGCTTCTGGAACATTCGTATCTGGTAGTCCTTCGGAACGCCGGCCATTGGAATAGGTGGGCTTGGCTTCAGTTTCTGGAGGATCTTATAGTCGATAAGTGTGACGGCAGAACCGATGAACTCGCACTCGTATTCCTGGCGGAACTTCTGCTCGCCGATACGAGCCATTTCGTCGATACCCCACTGCTCGTCACGACCGGGAACCTCGTTCCACTTCACGACAGACCTGACGTATTTTGACATCAAGTCGTGATATGACGCAGTATTTTCGTCAACGGCGTCCTCCCACATTCGGTAGAAATGGTTCAACCCGGCAGGTGTCGACGTGATGATGACTCGTGTCTTCTTACCGGAAGAAATTGACGGGAACACTGACGCCATGAAGTCATCGGCAAGGCCGCTGCGCAAGAAGGCGAATTCGTCCAGATATAGCAAGTTAGGCGAGAAACCACGTATACCGTCCACTGTCGTGGCGGCGACGAGGATACGCGTGTTGTTGGAGAACTGGATCGACATCTTGTTCCACAGCTTCACACCGGGCTGGAGCCAGAACGGGAGCGCAATATACGAGTCGCGGAGCAACTGGAGCTGTTCCTTGGCTAGAGCCAGCTTGTTAGCGAGCATTGCTACCAGCTGGTCACCGTGGAACATGGCGTACCACAGGATAAATCCACGCACGATTGTGGACTTACCGACCTGACGGCTCCACTTGTTGATGTTGAAACGGTATTTGAGGAAGCGCTTGACGGCCTCGTCCTGGAACGGCCACGTCTTGAACAGTTGCATGCCATTGTCTTTTGTGTTGATGTACATGTACGTGTTCATGAAGTACAGCGGGTCAAGGGCGCACTTCTTGATCTCGGCAAGTTGCCACGGCTTGAGCTTGACCGACTCCTTCGCGTCGCGAAGGTTTGTGATACCGTTGAAAGGCATTTAGTTCCTTTTCGACTTGTTTTTTGCTATATTTACACTAGTAGTTTATAAGAAGGTTGCACAATGCCCGAATTTTCGATAATTATGGCCTACATGGACGGCAAGAATTCGTTTCGCCGTCGTAATCTGTTTGCCGTGATTGATCGCTGTCTAGCGTTGTTTCCGGAAGAGACCATAGTTGTCGCCGAGCAGGGCAATTCGAGCATTTCCGAGAAACTGGATACGTACAATCCGCGCCTCATCCACGTCACTGTGGAGGACGGCAAGCGTTTTCACAAGACAAAATTGCTGAATACTGCAGTGGATGAGGCTCCCGGCAACTATATCGTCATGATTGACGCCGACGCCTACCTTGACGATGTCGCAGCGAAGTCGATCTACGACAGCGTGGAACGGCTGAAGAACGAAGTTCCGCTACAGACGGCGCTGATTTACCCGTTCGACTCGGTCGACTACCTTACAGAGGGACAGACTCGCGACTTGTTGGCCGGAAATCCGGTCAATTCGAAGTTCTGCGACCACGGCATGCATATCCAGAGGCAGACCGGCCTCTGCGACATATTCGAAAAGTGCTGCTGGAGAGCCGTGAGGGGGTTCGACGAGGAATTCTACGAGTGGGGCGCTGAGGATGACGCGTTCGCGTACAAGCTGAAGCGCCTGATAGGACAGATCGTCCGCGTTCCGGGCCATGTCTATCACCTTTTCCACCAGAAAGTGAACAACGAGAAGTACATTAAGTCGTCCGTGTACCTCAACAACCGCAAGATGTGCGCGTGCATACGTAGGATGACCGGCGACGACTTCGACGAGTACCGCGAAGGTCACGTGTCGCTGGCCGAACTGGTCGATAAATACGACAAGATGCACCGGCTTTCTGTCCGTCTGGAATGGCCGTGCACGCCCACGACGGTGCTGACGATCGACTCAACCATATACGACATGGGCCCGGAGGCCGAACTGGACATCACGAAGGTTCTGGAGACCGTCATGGGCGAGGACGGACCGGCCTACATGCCGTTTTTCGTGCACGAGGTGTTCGACCCCATACCGGATCTCAGCGATTCCCAGAAGGAAGAGATCCGTGTGTTTCTTGAACGGGCAGCGAAGCTGGCCAAAGAGGAAGAATGATAGCGTTCGCCAAGGATGTCGGTACCAGAGAGGGCGAGTCCAAGTACGACTTGCTCGCTATGGCGGTGGCAAGGACGGTGCGGAACGTCGATGTACGTTTTGCGAGAGCCGGCCATCCGGCTGACTTGGCGGTTTCCCAGTTCGGAGATGGCCGTGCCTGTATTGAAAGGGGCAAGAAGAACGTGTTCATATTCCACGACTGGTTTGACGCGTACGCCAAGCATCTGGCGTCGGACTATGACAAGGCGATTTTCCTGGGCAAGTTTGACCATCCGGCGATAGAAAGGTCGGTGACGCTTGCCTCCTATCCGGTATCACGGCCACGTTTCTTGCCGACCGACAAGAACTTCCCTGTCTTGATTACCGGCGACTACGAAATGCCAGGAATTTGTGATTGGATTTCACAGAAGTTGGCCGAGGTGAGCAAGAGCGCGGTCAGGATTGCGTGCTTCAACACTCTTCCCAACAGCACTGAGGACAACGATCCGTCCTACTGGACGCTCGTGGACATCGTCCGTAACTTTGTCGGCGACAACGACTTGGTAGATATGGTCGCTAATGCGCCTATCGGGCTTCTTACTGCTTACATGTATTCATGTAGGCACATCTTGCACTGCGGTGGCCATCGCGGTATGGTACACTCGATGGCCGTATCTACCGGCAAGTGTATTTCCTTCACCGGTGACGACTCGTTCTCGCCGGCGACCATTGACGACCTGGTAGTGCGTCTGTTGCCGATGCTGCGTTGATTTGCTATATTTCTATCCGTAGAAAATAAGGATTTTGTAATGACCCACAAGAAAGTAATTACTGTACTGAAGATTGTCCTTTTTAGCGCATTCGCCATCAACCTTATACGGGTATTTGTACGCACTTGGAAGTATGGCGGGGCCAAGTCCACGGTCACCGTACAGTACGATGACGGAATCAACGACGATTCACAGATTTTCCCGGAGAACTAGCACATGTCCGAAAATATTGGCACCAGTCTGCTCGATGACCTCGGCAGCATGTTATTGAACATTGAGATAGACAGTGACCTCTGGGTAGGCAAGGACAGGAAGGCAAAGCTCCGCTACTTGAAGAACAAGCTGTCCGGCGATACCCGCAAGAAGCTGATCAACGTTGGTACAAAGCTGGCGGAGAGCATAATCGACGTCGTCAAGGATAACGCGAAGGGACCGGTGCGCGACTATGCTGAACTGGCGGAGACCGCGCTGAACCTCGGAAAGGCCAGCATGATAGTCAACAACCTGTTCATATCCCAGAAGTACGAGGTTCATACCGACTACGACGAGCTCGCTAAATTTATGGGCTACAAGAACGGTCAAGCGATCCATACGACGCAGATGGATTCCACGTGCGACATATGCAAGGCTCTGATCGCTATGACGCCGGCCATGCAGGAGAAGTACGGCATCAAGATTGTCAAGACCCATACGCCTCCGTCCTCCGGCACGAACGCCGCCACTACCGGCGAGATGGTCACTGTCTATCTGCTCCTCAAGTACAAGAAGATAAATATTGGCGTAGAGGTCAACTACTACAATCCTAAGAACAAGTTAAATGACGTAAACCAAGGCTCTGGATACAGCTACATCAACTTGGGCGTATACAATGCCGACATGTTCGGCCATTTGGGTGACGATGATGACTTTGACGACGATGTCGACGGCGATATCCTTGACGAGGTCGTCCATATCATCTACGCGAACTACATTTCCTCCATTGACGTGTCCAAGAACCTCATCAAGATCGACGGCGGCCACTTCCTTACCGAGCCGCGTCGCAAGATTAACTTCGACATACACAACATTGACTTGCAAGACATGGCTCGTACGTGCCGTGCGGTGCTAAATTCTAAGCGCCGTAGGGGATACATACTGCAAGGCGATCCTGGGACGGGCAAGACCGTTTCCATCCACAAGCTGATTATGGAGTTTACCGATGTGCCGGTGTTCTGGATTTCGTCCGACTCGCTCAACGAGACCAGCAAGATTCGTAGCGTGTTCCGTATTCTGAACATGTTCCCCGGCTCCATCTTCGTATTTGACGACATTGACGGCAACGACTTCTCCAAGAAGGATAATCTTACCACGACGTTCATCACTTGCATTGACGAGACGAACTCCAGCAAGTTCTCTGGCGTGATTATCATGACCATCAACGACCCTCAGCGCATCAATTCTACCATCAAGACGCGTAATGGACGTATTGACGAGGTCATACACGTGAAGAACCCCGGCACGTTCGATCAGGTGCTTGATGTGATTACGCAACGTTATAAGTGCCTTGGTGCCCAGATGCCAGATTGGATGAACGCGGACAACGCGGATTTCGTCAAACAGGTTGAGGTAATAACCCAGGCGAGCTTCACTCATGCCCATATCGCCGGCATCATCAGCGACCTTGTAGATTTGTATACGGACGGTTACAATCTGGACGACTTTTCGGCTGCCGTAAACAAACGTATACAGAGCATGTCAATGCGGCGATGGTCACCGGGTCGGATGGGCATATCGTGGCGGCGGAGCCTCCAAAAATAAGTAAAAAATAAGTAACGGCGAAACTACCCCAGTTTCGCTGTTTTTGTCATGTGTTTCGGCGTTGTACCATATATAGTATTTTTATCCACAATATATCAACAATATGTAGTGGTTTGAGGGCCGGTTTGTGATTTGCATCTGTAATTTAATATTGCTAAACTTGTAGTCACCGCAAAGGTTTTTTTAGCAACAATTAGAGGGTAAATATGCGTATTATCAAGCGCGACGGAAGTGAAGAGACGTTCAGTAAGAAGAAGATTAGTGAGGCTATAGAGAAGGCGAATCAGAGGGTCAAGTTGGACTCCAGACTGTCGCAAGAAGATATCAAGAAGATATCCAATGACATAGAAGATGTATGCAAGAACGCTACGGCTACGGTCAATACCGGTGACATATCCAATATGGTCGAGGACAAGATCGCGGAAGCCGGAAAGTTCCTGGTGGCGAAGGAATACATCATTGCCCATTACGAACAGATGGTGAATTCGAGGAAGAATACGATTGACGATCGTATTCTTTCTTTGCTTCGTAACGACAATGAGCTGATCCAGCAAGAAAACGCCAACAAGAATCCGCAAGTGATGTCCGTGGCCAGAGACTACATGGCCGGTGAGGTGTCCAAGGACATTTCTATGCGTTATCTTATTCCGTCGGATATCTACAAGGCGCACAAGGACGGTATAATCCATTTCCATGATTTGGACTACTTCGCCATGTTGGAACACAACTGTGACTTGTGGAACTTGGAAGACATGTTGACTAACGGAACCGTCATCAACAACAAGCAGATTGATCCTCCGCACACGTTCTTGACCGCATGCACTATCACGTCTCAGATCTCTGCGGTCATATCGTCGTCCCAGTATGGCGGTCAGACCTTTACTTTGTCCCACTTGGCACCGTTTGTAGAGAAGACTAGGCAGTATTACCGTGACCATGACCGCAACGAACCGGCGTTCAGCAAGATGAGCGACGAGGAATTCGAGGCGTATGTCGAATACAATACGCGTCGCAACATCCGTGACGGTATCCAGACGCTGAATTACCAGCTGAACACGATCAGCGGTACCAACGGCCAGACGCCGTTCGTGTCGGTGTGCATGTATCTTGGCGAAGTCGACGACCCGCGTACCAAGGACGACCTGGCCCTCGTGATCGAGGAAGTGCTGAAACAGCGTATCGCCGGCATGAAGAATGACCGTGGCGAACCGATTTCCCAGGCGTTCCCCAAGTTGCTGTATATTCTCGAGGAAGACAATATCGAGAAGGACGGCAAGTACTATTACCTTACCGAGCTTGCCGCCGAATGCACTATGAAGCGCATGGTGCCTGACTACATTTCCGAGAAGGTCATGAAGGAATGGAAGAAGGACAAGAAGGGAACCGGCTACTGTTTCCCGACCATGGGTTGCCGTTCCATACTGTCCGTGTGGACTGACCCGAAGACAAAGAAGGCCAAGTTCTACGGTCGTTTCAACAAGGGCGTCGTGTCCATCAATCTTCCGTACGCGGCGCTGTTGTCCGGTGGCGACATGGAAAAGTTCTGGTACATTCTCGACCAGAAGCTCGAACTCTGCCATCGTGCATTACGATTACGACATGAGCACCTTGTCGGCGTGAAATCCGACGTTGCCCCGATCTTGTGGCAACATGGTGCATTGGCCAGGCTGAAACCTGGCGAGACGATTGACAAGCTGCTGGTCGGCGGTTATTCCACAATCTCGCTTGGCTATGTCGGCCTGTGGGAAACGGTCAAGTACATGACCGGCGAGAACACGTGGGACGAGAAAGGTCACGAGTTTGCAGTGGCTGTCATGAAGCATCTGAAGGAGATGTGCGAGATGTGGGACAGCGTCGAGCACATCGGCTACAGTCTGTACGGTACGCCCGAAGAGTCGTTGACTCAGAAGTTCAGTGAAGCGCTCACCAAGACGTTCGGCAAGATCGAGGGCATTACCGACAAGAAGTATGTCACTAACTCCTATCACGTGCCGGTATGGTTCGGCTTGGAAGACGGTATGGACGCTTTCCGTAAGATTGACATCGAGACCGAGTTCCAGAAGTACTCCGTGGGTGGTGCGATTTCGTACATCGAGGCTCCGATTACGCAGAACAAGGAAGCCGTGCTTGCCATTATCCGTTACATCTACGACAACATTGTGTACTGCGAGATCAACAACATGGGTTCGTGTCATTGCTCCAAGTGCAATACCGACGGCCATGTCGTGTTGGTTCCCGATGAGCACGGAAAGCTTCACTGGCACTGCAACAACTGCGGAAACGAGGACCTGTCCTTGTTGACGTGTGTTGTGCGTGTATGCGGATACTTGTCTTCCGGCAATGCAGTGAACCAGGGCCGTCTCGAGGACATCAAGAATAGGAAGCCCCATATCTAATGAAGTACGGCGACATAAAGATGTGTGATTCAGCTAACGGCGACGGCGTTCGTGTATCGCTGTTCGTTAGCGGATGTCGTAACCACTGTCCGGGTTGCTTCAACGAGGCGACATGGGATTTTGATTACGGTAAGGAATTTACTGACATCGAGGCTAACGAAGTCCTAGAGGGCTGTGGTCGTTCTTATATAGCCGGCTTGTCCTTGTTGGGGGGAGATCCGATGGAGCCCGAGAACCAAACGGCATTGTTGCCGTTGCTGTCAAGGTTCAAGGAACTGTATCCGGAAAAGACTCTGTGGGTATATACCGGCTACATACTGGAACGGGACTTGTTGCCCGGCCAGAGGAAGCACGTGGACGTGGTCACCGACCGGATTCTCGACCTGGTGGACGTTCTGGTGGACGGGCCGTTCATCCAGGCCCAGAGAGACCTTTCCTTGCGGTTCCGGGGCAGTAGCAACCAACGGCTTCTTTCACGAACCGAAATAGCTGAACTACGAAAATAAGAAAGGCGGCCTTGAAGCCGCCTCTTTTCATGGAATCTCTGGGTATTTTCGTCGAATCAACTTTATTGTGACCGGCTTTAACGGTTGCTTGTTCAGCTCGTCGATGAGCTTCCAGAATCCTTCTTTCCCGTACTTGGCGTAACCTTCCTTGATTCTATTGCCCCGGAACTAGTTTCTTCCTGATGTTCTCCAGTCCGGCCTTCAGCACTTCGGCCCACTTGGCGGAAGTGAACGACATGTTGAACTGGACGTCGCGTTCCATGCACTTCTTGCGAATCTTGGTGATGGTCACGCTGAAGTCGTCGCCGTCGGTGAATTTGAATGTAACCTTGACACCCTTGCCCTTGTACACTGAAAGGTATTTGGAATCGCAGTCCACCTCGTAGCCGGCGCCTATCATGAGCTCGCCTACGGCGGCACGGTTGGTTGTAGCCTCCTTGTTGTCGGCAATTAGGCTGGTGCGCTTGGCTTCAACGAAGCTTTCTACTTGTTTTACGACTGCGTCAACGGAAAGTTCTCGCATGACGATGGATTCCTTCCTAACGCAGTTGTAGTTGTAGAAGGATACCCTCACGTTCACGTGTCCGTTAGGCACGCTGAAAGCGATGATGATGCGTCCGGAGAGCCTGATGTTGTCCTCCGTGTAGTTGATCTCGATTGAACGCTCGGTGAGCATCTTGCTCGGCCACTTCTTCAGCGCGTCGATGCCATCCTTGATGTCGGAAATGTACTTGTCGAGCTGCATTCTAATACTCCTTCTCGGTGGGAAGCTTGTCCACGAGTTCGATGTCGGTGCCGAACATGTCCTTGATATCGGCGATGATTGGAGAAACCTTCTCCAGTGCCGGATTTCCGGCGAGAATTTCCTTAATTTGGTCAAGTTTTTTGACGAGTTCCGGGTAGATTCTCGGCTGTGCGCTCTTCCTGGTAAGGTATATGCTGTATGCGTTGGAGAGTCCTTGCAGAAGAGCCTGGTTGCTGGCGCACTTGACGACCGATTCGGCGTCCATGTCGCCGAATTTCAGCTTCATCTGGGTCAGCGTGACCGTGTTGTCCTTCTGCGAGTACTGTCCGTAGAAACTTCCGAACAGTTCGCCTGCGGCGAACTCGCCGGAGAACGCGTAGGTGACCGTGCTGAGCACTTTCCGGACC
>Ga0247611_10009012_pt1 | contig 12134 bp, 14 predicted proteins | sample 177DNAGHGhighgp2_FD_192422 | JGI IMG/M metagenome (GOLD analysis project Ga0247611, IMG submission 192422) | Sheep rumen microbial communities from Palmerston North, Manawatu-Wanganui, New Zealand - 1770 DNA GHGhigh gp2 | ecosystem: Host-associated > Mammals > Digestive system > Stomach > Rumen... | reverse complement strand
ATCTGAGCAATCTGCAGCGCCAGGTGATTCACTTCACCAAGGATGTTGGCGTACCGAAGGTGGAGAGTGCCGAGGAGAAGATCAAGGCCATCAACCCTGATGTGCAGGTGGATACCTATTATGAGTTCCTCGACTCAAGTAACGCGCTGGATATTATCAAGGAATACGACTTCGTGGTGGACGGTACCGACAACTTCCCCGTGAAGTTCCTCATCAACGATGCGTGTGTGATGGCAGGCAAGCCATTCTCGCATGGCGGCATCCTGCGCTTCAACGGACAGACCTTTACACACTTGCCTGGTACGGCCTGTTATCGTTGTTTCTTTAAGGAACCGCCTCCAGTAGGAGCTGTGCCGACGTGTTCGCAAGCGGGTGTATTGGGTGCTATTGCTGGTATGTTGGGTACCATCCAGGCTGCCGAGACGCTGAAATACTTTACAGGTATCGGCGAGTTGCTGACGAATCGTCTTTTGACATTCGATGCCAAGACCATGCAGTTCCGCACCATCAACGTGAAGCAGCGTCCTTCGTGCGCCATCTGCGGTGAACATCCGACCATCGATCACCTCATTGACTATGAACAGGCTGCGTGCGATTTGAAGAATCATTGAACATTGACGATTGACCATTGAACATTATGAAGATTCCACAGAACATCATAGAAGAACTGATAGCGCAGGCTCGGAAAGACGCACCCGACGAATCGTGCGGCTATCTGCTCGGGACAGGCGACGAGGTCGCCGAAAACTACTGGATGGAGAATATCGACCACTCGTCGGAGCATTTCTCTTTTGCGCCGAAGGACCAGTTTGCAGCCCTGAAATATGCGCGCAGCAAGAACTTAAAAATTCTCGCCAACTGGCATTCGCACCCGGCATCCCCCTCGCGCCCTTCACAAGAAGATTTGCGTCTGGCCAACGACCCCACCATCCGCTATGCCATCCTCTCGTTGCTTGACGAAGAACCGAAATTAAACTCGTTTAAAATTCTGAACGGTGAGGTGGTGGATAAGGAAGTACACCTTTAAAAGGTAAAAAGTAAAAAATAAACCGGTTTTACCCGCGATGCGTCCGCCAGAACTATTGTCGGTTTAAAGTTTCTGTCTGTGGCGCATCGCTTTTCGCTCGAAAATGAGTAATTTTGCAGCCGAATTAGAAAGCAGAGATAATGAACTTCGTATTTATATCACCACATTTCCCGCATACCTACTGGAACTTCTGCCAGCGCCTGAAGCAGAACGGAGTGACGGTGCTGGGCATTGCCGATGCACCGTATGAGAGTCTTCCGCATGATACGGATTATGTCATCTGATAATGATACGTATAGTCACTTATGAACCGCGCTATAAGGATGACTTTATCCGACTGTATAGGTCGGAAACTCGGTGAGGCGTTGTTGGACTATGCCAAAAGTCACGGCGTAAAGCGCATATTCCTTGAAGGGAACACCCGTCTGGAGGCATCCATCGCTCTCTACCGCAAACTGGGATTCAGGGAGATTCCACTTGAAGGTAATGCCTACGAACGGTGTGACATTCTGATGGAAATTAAATTATAGTATGTAAGGTCACCTCAATGCTTTTGAACAAACATTTATTTTTATAACTAACAATGAAAGTAATCAGTACAAAAAAGGCACCTGCTGCCATTGGGCCTTATAGTCAGGCCATCCAAGTTGGAAATCTCGTCTATACATCCGGTCAGATACCTATTGATCCTGCCACAGGTGTATTCGTAGAGGGCGGCATCAAGGAACAAACGCGTCAGTCGCTGACCAATGTGAAAGCCATTTTGGAAGATGCAGGTCTCAGCATGGACAACGTTGTAAAGACCACCGTGTTTATGGCTGACATGAACGACTTTGCCGACATGAACGCAGTTTATTCCGACTTTTTCTCAGAGCCTTATCCTGCCCGTTCTGCTGTGGCTGTCAAGACTTTGCCGAAGGGCGCCTTGGTAGAAATCGAGGTGGTCGCTGCGATTGTGTAGATATCTATACCAAATTTGTGGTATATAATATGCCGTAAAATGGCGATTGCTAGTATGTGGAAATCGCCGTACCTTTGCAGCGTGAAATAGAAGTTTATAGGTATCATCCTTAAAAAAGTATGAAAACAATGAAACGAATGTGTAATATGCGAATGCGCGAATATTGTTGCTGCCCTATGATGATGGCAAAAACAATGAAAGGGAGTGTATATATAATAGGTATTAAGAAAACAAAAACGAAACAATATGAAGAAGTTAGCATTAGCAATAGCAGTATTATTGAGTATCAACATCAGCCATATTTGGGCTGAGGGTAATTCTACCAACTCGAGCAGCGTGCGTTATGTAAAAGCGCCGCGTTTTGCCCGTCCGTTGATAGAGAAGTGGATAACCGAATATGAGAAAACACAGCCTGGCGTGGAGTTCCGGATCGCCAAAGGCAATCAGAATCAAGGTAACATCGATTTGAAGAGTCGTCATATTAAGGATAACCTGACCATTATTGGCATCGATGTGAAGAAGAATCTCGAAAAGAACTTCTCTGATAAGGCTACACTTGACGAGCTGATTCTCGCTCTTGAGAATAGTAAGGTGTCGGAGGTAGCTGTTGAGAAAATCGGTGTGAGCTATAACGAGGCCGATGATGCCATCAACCAGTTCCTTAACTGGGTGCTTACCGCTGGCACAAAATATAATCACGAATACGGATTGTTGAACCTGGATAACAAACTGGCACAGGTACAGATTGAGAAGGTAAAGACAGAGTTTACCGCTCAGAAATAAGTTTATAAGGTTAGTATAAAGAAAGGAAATTCTCGCATGGTTCGGGCGGTCTGAGAAAACCGCCCCTACCTAAACCATGCTCGCAAAAACTAAAAAGGATTATGAAAAAGAGAAAAATCCATTTATCCTTGTTACTTGTTTTTTTCGTTGGACAGGTATTTGCACAAGAAGAGATTAATCCTGACGAGGCTATAACAACTCAGCATCAGGCAACGTTTAATGGGCAGAATATATCATATTCGGCCACTATTGGTCATCAGCCAGTTTGGGATAAGGATGGTAACATCATTGCTGGTCTCAATTATACCTATTATGAAAAGAATGGTGTCAAGGACAAGGCACACCGTCCTCTTCTTATCTCATTCAATGGCGGACCTGGTTCTGGTTCTCTATGGATGGAAATAGGGTATACAGGTCCGGTTTTGCTTAATTTGGATGCGGAGGGGCAGGTCATTCAGCCGTATGGTATTCACGATAATCCTTACTCTGTACTTGATGTCGCTGATATTGTTTACATCTGCCCAGTTAACACGGGCTTCTCGCGAGTTGTCAAGAATAAAGAGAAAAAAGAGAATTCTGAGCCAGCGTCGCAAGGTGCAAGCCGAGGTGCAAATCGTGGTCGACAGGATGTATCGTCAGGAAAAGCTTCGCCATTCTTTGGAGTAAACGAAGATATTGACTATATCAGTGATTGGATTAAAAACTTTATCAACCGTCAGAATCGATGGGAGTCGCCCAAGTTCATTATAGGCGAAAGTTATGGTACGACACGTGCTTCTGGTCTTGTATATAACTTACAAGAGAAGCATTGGATTTACGTTAATGGCGTCATATTGCTTTCACCTACAGAGTTAGGTGTAGATGCCCGTAGTTTAAACCGCAAGGCACTTACCTTGCCTTATATGGCAGCCACGTCATGGTATCACAAAGCATTGAATGCCAGCTTGCAGAATAAGGATTTGGACGAGATACTACCAGAGGTTGAAAAGTTCACCGTCGAAGAATATCTTCCAGCCTTAGCCTGGGGCGGCTCTTTGCCAGAAGCCCGTCGTAAGGAAATCGCAAAAAAAGTATCTTATTATTCTGGTATAAGAGAACAAGAGGTCCTGCGACATAATTTGGTTATTGAGACCCGTTATTATTGGAAAGAGCTGCTTCGTGACAGAGATCTGCATATTGGCCGTCTCGACTCACGCTATACAGGTCGTGATATTCAGACAGCAGGAGAACGACCCGATTATAGTGCAGAGTTCTCTACTTGGAATCGTGCCTTCTCAACAGCATACAATTGGTATGTGCGTAACCAACTAAACTACAAGACTGATGTGGAGTATCTGATTTTTGGTAATGTTCATCCGTGGAATCGAAACAACGACCATACAGGTGAGGATCTTGGAAAGGCACTCTCTCAGAATCCTGATCTCAAAGTACTGGTTCAGTCTGGTTATTATGATGGCGGATGCGATTACTTTAATGCGAAGTATAACTTCTGGCAAATAGATCGTGGTGGAAAATTCCAGGACCGTATCATATTTAAAGGATATCGTTGTGGACATATGATCTATGTACGTCAACAAGACTTAAAACAGGGGAATGAGGATATCCGCCAGTTTATCTTGAGTCAAATCCCTAAAGACGGACAGGCTATTAGTTATTGAATCCCATACATTAGGTATAGTAAATGACTGAAAGTAGGGATTGTGGGTGCAAAGGAAACATCTTACCTTTGCACCCAGATTCGTATTATAAATAGAAAAGATAGAAAGATGAGAAAGATTGTTGGATTATTACTGTTGGCCGTACTGGTAGTCGGCAGCAGTGCTGAAGCAAAGAAGAACGAGAAGAAAAGTTCGAAGGCAAAAGTTGCCATTGATTATCTGAATAGCAATTTCAATACCTACGATAAACTGCAGAAAACCATCTGGGCTAATCCGGAATTGGGATTTCTCGAAACTAATAGTAGCGGTCTATTGAAGCAGCATCTACGTGAGAACGGTTTTACTATCGAGGAAGGTGTTGGTGGCATGCCTACAGCCTTTGTAGCCACCTATGGTAGCGGTCAGCCCGTAATAGGATTTCTGGCTGAGTTCGATGCATTACCAGGTCTTTCTCAGGACACCGTTCCTTATCGCAAGCCAATCAAGGAGAATGCACCTGGTCAGGGTTGTGGCCACAATACATTCGGTGTAGCCTCTTCTGCAGCAGCTGTGTCGCTGAGCAAATGGCTTGCCGCCAACAAGCAGAGCGGCACCATTAAAGTCTACGGATCTCCTGCCGAAGAAGGTGGTGCAGGTAAGGTCTACCTTGTTCGTGAGGGTTTATTCAAAGATGTTGATGTAGTACTCGACTGGCATCCGTCAAGTGTAAATGCCGTTACTACCAATGGTGGCACTGCTATGGTGATGGTCGATTACAAGTTCTATGGCAAGCCAGCCCATGCAGCAGGCAATCCTTGGAAAGGACGTTCGGCTCTTGATGCTGTCGAGGCTCTCGACTATATGGTGAATCTGCTGCGCGAGCATGTGCCCACATCATCACGCATCCACTATGTCATACCCGATGGTGGTTTTGCCCCCAATGTCGTACCAGAATACGCCCGTGTATCTTACTATATCCGTAGTCCCAAGCGCGATATCCTTAATACCCTGACCGAGTGGATTGACTCTGCCGCTGTAGGTGCAGCCAAAGGAACGCAGACACTCTTGGAGAAAGAAATAGTAGCAGGTACTTACGAGCGCCTGCACAACAAAACACTTTCTAAGGTAATCCAGAAGAATCTAGAGTCGGTAGGTGGTGTTATCTACGATGCTCGTGAGCGCAAGTTTGCTCAAGAGTTAATCCGTGCTACAGGTAGTCCCGACTCCATCATCAACCAGGCTGCAAAGGTTTTGCCTCTGGCAGAATTCCCTGAGGAAGGTAGTGGCGGCAGTAGCGATGTAGGCGATGTATCGTGGGTGGTTCCTCTGGCCAGTTTTGGTGCAGCCACCTTCGTTCCCGGCAGTCCAGGCCATAGTTGGCAGAATGTTGCTGCTGATGGTACCACCATTGGAACGAAAGGCCTTCTGAATGCTAGCCGTGTGTTTGCCCTCACCGCTGTCGACTTGTTTACCGATGCCAAACTGCTTCAGGCTGTAAAGGATGAGTTCAAACAAGTTGTAGGCTCCGACTTTAAATATGTTCCACTACTGGGTGACAGAAAACCTGCACTCGACTATCGTGTATCGAAATAAGAATAATCATTGATGAAACATTTAACCATTACTTGTTTGTTGGTAAGTGCGGCACTCTTAGGGGGTGCCGCACATTCAAATGCCTGTACGAGTATCATTGTATCAGGCAAAGTTACTCCTGATGGACGTCCGTATATCTTTAAGAATCGCGACACCCACGATTTGGATAATCTGGCCATTCAGATTCAAGGACCTCGATACCGCTTTATCGGTATTGTGGCTACTAAAGACACACTATATAAAAGTGTATGGTCTGGTCATAATGAAGTGGGATTCGCCATAGCCAATACGGCGGCCTATAATCTAAATGGTGAGCCTGAACCAGGCAAGCCACGTCCACAAGGAGATGATAATGATGGTATACTGATGCGTAAGGCATTGGGAACTTGTCGGACTTTGGGGGATTTTGAACATCTGCTCGATAGTATCAAAGCGCAAGGTCCCATCCCATCGAATTCTAATTTTGCTGTGCTTGATGCAGAAGGCGGTGTCGCTTACTATGAAACCGGTAATAAGGGCTATGTCAAGTATGATGCCAATGATCCGTTAGTAGCACCTTATGGTTTTATTGTTCGAACCAATCATGGCATGTCGGGTGAGCGTTCGTTGGATCAAGGTGTAGATTGCCAAATGTGGTAACCCATCAAAAACCTGGGCAACAGGCTCCACTTGTGACTGCCAGTTTTGAGTTAAAACGACAATTGTTTCCAATTGAAAGAGGCAATGGTCAGGATTACATCAATCTGGCCCGACTCATCAATCGCTCAGGTACCGGTATTATTCAGCAGATAGAGCCAATAGAAACAGAGATATTCTATCGTTCAAGAGCAATCCGCCAGAGTAACACTCCCAATAAGGACATCTCAGAGTTCTATCGCTGGGTAGAGCAGTATGTGAGGGAGCAATACAGTCAGAGATTTAGTATTACTTATCCAAATTGAGGTTTACTTTGTCAATATAGGAACTACATTTAGCCGAAGTGGATCCTTTACCCCTGGTTTACTTCTGTCTCTGGCTATTTATTTTTTCTTGGTGGCGCAAGCAGATCGTCTATTTCATCGATAAACTGCTGGCACCAGACAGGGATTACGTTATTTAAGATAGATATACCCCATTTGAGTGATGCGAAATGCCGTGCAGATGGTATTTCGCATTTCAGTTTTTCGCCGTACCTTTGCAGCAGAAACTTTTGCCATTGTGAAATTGTATATTAAATGGGTAGATCTATGGTAACAAAGGAATCTGATTACGGCCAGCAGTATAAAGAGTATACAACTCAGGCCGCAGGCAATAAAGCCTATATAGTAGGCGCTCAGGTGCTCGGTGGAGAGCTCTGGTTCAATTAAGCGCAGTTCCACAACCCGTTTGTAAGGCAGCCTCAGTGCTGCCTGTTTTTTGCGTCTTTTTATTATATTATCTTTTCCTATTTAATACGATATTGCATGAAATTCTTATTCTTGGCGAAACCAAAATCCGTATATAATAAAATATGCGCACACCGTACCTGGCACGGTGTGACGTGATGCTATGATGTTGTGATGCTAAAAATACTCTCTTACGGCGAACTCAAACTGGTCGATGAAGATCTGCTTGAAGGCATAGAGATTATTTTGCAATTATCGGCTCATCGTGAGCTTAAAAATGCATAAATCGTACAAATTTTGAGCCGATTTAGCTGATTACATCAAGATTTCTGTAAGTTCTTTCATGCCCTCAGAGGCACCTTTCTGAATCTGCTGTACTCGCGAGCCTGCCTGGATGGGGTTCGGATCAATGAGGTAGATAGGGGTGTCTGGCTTGGCGTAGTGCATCAGTCCGGCAGCGGGATAGACCACCAGCGATGTTCCGATGATAATCAGGATATCAGCCTGCTGTACCTCTTCTGCTGCAATAGTAATGTTTGGGACAGCCTCACCGAAGAACACGATGAAGGGGCGCAGCAGAGAGCCGTCGCCTGCCTTAGTACCTGGTTCTATCTCACAGTTCTCAGGGGTGAGCTGGATATGATAGCGTGGATCGTCGACGTCGCGGCTGGAGCAGACCTTCATCAGCTCGCCGTGCAGATGGATAACCTTTGAAGAACCGGCCATCTCGTGGAGGTTGTCAACGTTCTGAGTAACAACGGTGACGTCGTACTGCTCCTCGAGCTTCGCCACAAGGCGATGGCCTTCGTTGGGTTGCACGCCCCAGCATTTCTTGCGGAGCATGTTGTAAAAGTTGGTGACGAGTGTGGGGTCAGCCTCCCAGCCTTCATGGGTGGCCACCTTTGATACGGGATAGTTCTCCCAAAGACCATCTGCATCGCGGAAAGTCTTCAATCCGCTCTCTACAGACATGCCTGCACCTGTTAAAACAACAATCTTTTTCATATGCGATTCTATATTTTTCATGCAAATATAGTTATTTAGTATCAAAAGGTGTTGTACTTTAACTCCTTTTAACTCCTTTAACTGCTTTAACTCCCAAAAATGTTGTAATTTTGCAGCCGATTTTTGAGAGTATACATTATTATATAGAGAAAAAATGGATAAATTAAGTTACGCATTGGGTCTTGGCATTGGTCAGCAGTTGGCTCAGATGGGCGCTTCTGATATCAGCGCAGAAGATTTCGCACAGGCAATCAAAGACGTGCTGGAGGGTAAGGAACTGAAGGTTTCTCATCGCGAGGCCCAGACAATCGTTCAGGAATACTTCACCAAGCAGGAACAGAAACTTCAGGCAGAACGTGCCGAGAAGGGAAAGGTTCATAAGGAGGCTGGTGAGAAATATCTCGCAGAGAACGCAAAGAAGGAGGGTATCGTTACACTTCCAAGCGGTCTCCAGTATCAGGTTCTTAAGGAAGGTAATGGTAAGAAGCCTACAGCAAAGGATACTGTTAAGTGTCACTATGAGGGTTTCCTTATCGATGGTACAGTATTCGACAGTAGTGTTCAGCGTGGTGAGCCTGCTACATTCCCACTTCAGCAGGTTATCGCTGGATGGACAGAGGGTTTGCAGCTGATGCAGGAGGGTGCTAAGTATCGTTTCTTCATCCCTTATCGTCTGGCTTATGGTGAAGGTGGCGCAGGAAACTCTATTCCTCCATTTGCTGCTCTTATCTTCGATGTGGAGCTGATTCAGGTAGTATAAAAAACAAAAAGGTAAAATATTAAAATTCAAGTGAAATGAAAAAGATTATGTTTGTAGCCGCTATGGCTATTTCTGCTGCAGCTTTCACTGGTTGCGGTAATTCTACCCCAAAGGCAGATCTTAAATCAGATGTAGATACACTGAGCTACGCTATTGGTATGGCACAGACTCAGGGTCTGAAGGAGTATCTCGTAGGTAGTCTGGGTGTTGACACAGCTTATATGGCTGACTTCATCAAGGGTCTTAACGAGGGTGCAAATGCAGGTGACAACAAGAAGCAGGCTGCTTACTATGCTGGTATCCAGATTGGTCAGCAGATCAGCACACGTATGATCAAGGGTATCAACCACGAGATCTTCGGTGATGATTCAACAAAGACTATCTCTATGAAGAACTTCATGGCAGGTTTCGTTAGCGGAACAACTGGCAAGGGTGGTCTTATGACTGTTGACTCAGCTCAGAACGTTGCTCAGACAATGATGCAGGCTGTAAAGGCTCGTGAGATGGAGAAGACATACGGTCCTAACAAGGAGGCTGGTGAGAAGTTCCTCGCTGCCAACGCAAAGAAGGACGGTGTTAAGACTCTTCCTAGCGGTGTTCAGTACAAGGTTATCAAGGAGGGTACAGGTGCTATCCCAGCTGATACTTCACTCGTAAAGGTTCACTATGAGGGTCGTCTGCTCAACGATTCTATCTTCGACAGCAGCTACAAGCGTGGCGAGCCTATCAACCTTCGTTGTAACCAGACAATCAAGGGTTGGACAGACGCAATGGTTCATATGCCTGCAGGTTCTGTATGGGAAGTTTACATCCCACAGGAGCTGGCTTATGGCGAGCGTGAGCAGGGTATGATCAAGCCTTTCTCTATGCTGAAGTTCAAGATTGAGCTCATCGAGGTTAATCCTAAGAAGTAATGAAGAAAGTTATTATATTGGCACTCGCTCTCGTAGCGAGTGCCTCTTTGTATACGGCCGATGCTGCATCAAAGAAAAAGACTAAGAAACAGGATGCTCCTGTAGTTGTGCCTGTTCAGTTGAATAACAGCAGCGACACTCTTAGTTATGTTGCTGGTATGAGCGTTACCAATGGACTTATTCCTTACCTTGTTCAGCAGCAGGGAGTGGATACTGCCTATATGGCTGAATTCATCAAGGGTTTCAAGGAGGTTGTTAATGCTGGTACAGATCCAAAGATGAAGGCTTATGTAGCTGGTCTTGAGATAGCTACTCAGGTGCGTGATCGTATGTTGTCTGGTATGAAGAGAGAGTTTACTGATACTCCTGATTCAATTGTTGATGCTCTTGTATTCCGTGGGTTCTCAGATGCTCTGCTCAACGATACTACTCTCTTTAAGCAGGCTGCTGCAGAGGAACTCTTCAAGACACTTCAGCAGACAAATAAGGATGCAAAAGTTGAGAAACTCTGGGGCGCTAATCGCGATGCAGGAAAGAAATTCCTTGCTGAGAATGCAAAGAAAGAGGGGGTTGTTACTCTGCCCAGCGGACTTCAGTATAAGGTTCTTGTAAAGGGTGAGGGCGATGTTCCTCAGGTTTCAGAGAAGGTGTTTGTAAACTATGAGGGTCGTCTTGTTGATGGGACAGTCTTTGACGCATCAGCCAAACATGGCGACAAACCTTCAGAGTTCCGTCCTAATCAAGTCATCAAGGGATGGACTGAGGCGCTGACAATGATGCCTGTAGGTTCTAAATGGCAACTATATATACCTTACGAACTCGCATACGGAGAAAAGGAGGCAGGTAATATCAAACCATTCAGTGCTCTTATCTTCGACGTGGAACTTGTAGGTATTGACAGACCTAAGCCTGAAACGCCTGAAGTAGACAAAAAAACAGCGAAAAAGGCAAAGAAAACCAAGAAATAAGCAAGTGTGTCACGAAGGTGGCGCACTTTTTTGTATTTTTCTTCAAGAAAAGTTGCATTATTCAATTAAATTGCTTACTTTTGCTGACAAATTGTAACTGATATATTGAATAATGGAGAAGATTGATCAACTTGACAAGAAGATTCTGAGCATTCTGTCTAAGAATGCCCGTATCCCGTTTAAGGATGTAGCAGCAGAGTGTAATGTCTCACGTGCTGCTATTCACCAGCGTGTTCAACACCTCATCGAGGCTCAGGTAATTACTGGTAGCGGATTCGATGTTAATCCAAAGAGCCTGGGATACTCTACATGTACCTATGTGGGTATCAACCTTGAGAAGGGTTCTATGTATAAAGATGTCGTGGAGCGTCTTCAGCATATCCCGGAGATTGTTGAATGTCATTTCACCACAGGCCCTTATACTATGCTTGTAAAGCTATATGCCCGTGATAACGAGCAGTTGATGGATCTGCTTAACGGACAACTTCAGGGAATCCCGGGTGTGGTTGCTACAGAGACTCTTATCTCACTTGAGCAGAGCATCAAGCGTGAGATTACCGTTAAGCCTGACGCAGAATAGACTCTTATGGGTAAATTTGACTTGCAGTCGTATCTCGACAATGTATATTCTCGTTTTCCTGAGGCAGAGTATCAGCCAGTAATAGGAATAACGGGTAATTATGAGGATAACATTTGTAAGCTGAGTCATGGCTACTTCCAGTCGGTAGTTGAGGCAGGAGGTGTGCCAATGATTATCCCCCCTGTAGAGGACGCAAATACATTAGTTAATACTCTCGATCGTATCGATGCACTTATCCTTAGTGGAGGTGGCGATATCAACCCTCTTTTTGGAGGCGATGAACCCTCGCCACGTCTGAGAGGAATAAACCAGAAACGAGATCTCCCAGAGCTGATGATTACCCGTCTGGCATATAATCGTCAGATACCTATTCTTGGCATCTGCCGGGGTATTCAGGCTCTTGCCGTCGCCCTTGGTGGTAAGGTGGCTCAGGATATCTCCATTCAGGCCAATGTGAAGCACTCTCAGGATGCAGATCGCGCAGAACAGACTCACAGCATAAAGATTGCGGAAGACTCTATTCTTCATAGTCTGTATGGCGA
>Ga0247611_10009011_pt1 | contig 12134 bp, 13 predicted proteins | sample 177DNAGHGhighgp2_FD_192422 | JGI IMG/M metagenome (GOLD analysis project Ga0247611, IMG submission 192422) | Sheep rumen microbial communities from Palmerston North, Manawatu-Wanganui, New Zealand - 1770 DNA GHGhigh gp2 | ecosystem: Host-associated > Mammals > Digestive system > Stomach > Rumen... | reverse complement strand
GTTGCCTACTTCTATAAGTGTATTTTTACTCCATTCGACAGTTTCAAACAAGTCGGATAAATAATCAAACATCTGATAATAAGATGTGACATCGCCCATTTTTCTCTCCTCATAAATTTCGATTTGTCTTAGTCTTTTATCCTGAAATACAAAATCTTACACTTTAACATATCTTTGATTTTTGCTATTAGGTTTATCAGGTATTGTCATACGTATCATTCCTAATTCAATCGCAGGATTAATATAGTTCTTTCGAAGTGTTTCTTTAGACTTTAGTCCAAGTCCGGCCATAATATCATTTGATGTGTACGGGATATCATATTCCATCAGATCAAGCATTTTTTTCACATATTCACTGGTTTCAGCATTCGCTTTATTAACCTGTAATATGACGTCATCTAAAACCTGATTGATCATATCAAGCATAAATTCAATAAAGATGTTGGAATTACCTGACGTATTACACTTGGCAATTGCGTCATAATACTGTTCCTGAAATCGTTCTATTTGGCTTTCTAATGGAATATATTCAAATACACTTCTCCAACGATATAGCAAAACCGTATGCCAAAGTCTTGCCATACGCCCGTTTCCATCAGCAAATGGATGTATAAACACAAACTCATAATGAAATACCGCTGCCATTATAAGAGGGTGTACTTTCCCTTCGTATTTTTTCACCCATGAAAGCAAATCTTTCATAAGTTCAGATACCATGTTGGGTGGGGGAGCAACAAATATGCACTTATCTCCGGAGAATACTCCCTCATCACCTTTGCGGAAAACACCTGATTCTTCAACAGTCAGATGTGTCATTATCCCATGTATCTCTTTCAATTGTTTTGCGCTTGAAGGATCGATCTCAGAGATTTTTTCGTAAGCTGCGTAAGCATTCTTTACCTCCTGAATCTCCTTCTGATCTCCTATAACCAAATGACCGTTTATGACATCCCTAACCTCGTTTAAAGAAAGAGAATTTGCTTCTATCTTTAGTGATGAGTGAATCGAGCGGATACGGTTGTTTCTTCGAAGATGCGGTTTAGATTCCAACTCTCTATGACTGGTAATCTTTCCAATTTTCTCAGAAATAGCTGATACCTGCTCCAACATTTTTTCTGAAATTGTATAAGGTGGAATATAATTTCCCATATGCTTGTCCACTCCATTTCATCTTGCTTATTATCTTGCTTACTATCTTACATATTTCTTTCTTGAATGTCAATTCGTTGTATTCGTCTAAATTATGATTTGTGCGAGAAGTATCGCACATTGCTACAATACAAATTATACCAAAATCAGTTCTGATTTTCAATCCACAATACGAAAAAACGTGGCATAGTTGATACCTCCAAATGATTTGATATATCCATTATACTGCTATTTATTGCTCGTAATAATATTCTAAAGGAACTTGAAAAAGACCTTGAAGTTGAGAAAGATGCAATTGGGTATTAAATATGGATTTTTTCATTTATAAATCCTCTCTTTTTCAATTAAGTGAATAAACAAAGCCCATCCCTATAAAAAAACTGAAATGGTCTTCTACACATACCTTCTGCATCCACCTGTTTTTAGTATTTTTTTCTGGATATTCTCAGCCTCAGCATAGCCCAGCTTCATTAGTGATTCTGTAGCAATTTGCAGTGAACTGTTAAATTTAGATGCCACCTTATCAAATACCTTTCCAACCATTACTGAACTAAGGCCAAGTTCATTCGAACAATTAATAAAACTACTTCTATCAATATTATTAATATCAATTTCATCTCCAATGAAAAAGGACATTTCCGTTGTAGTATTATATACCTGAGTTGCCACAATATCATAGGCCGGAGCAAGTCTGACCGATTTAAGATCTTTATCGTATAATAATGAATAGTTCTTTATATGGCAATCCGTATTTCCTATTAAATAATTGAATACAATATATTCAAGGAGCTTTCGCTTATCTTCGATAGGATTTGCTGAATTATTCTGAATTATTTCAAACATCCCTTTCAGATAGCCTTTTTTTTCCTTTTCATACTTATTTGCAGCCGATATGCCCATTGCCTGCGCAAAATCTTCCTGATGCAGCCTTATTGGAGATACAATGCCATCAACTACTTCACCTTCTCCTGCTAATCTATCGTATCTTTTGGTAGCATATAAAACCTCATCATCCCTGCCATTACCTAAATCTAAAATAAAGGTTTCGGGTACCGTTAAATCAAGTGCCTTTGCTGCAAGCATGCATAGCTGCTCATTAAGTACAATGTGATTTAATCTTACATGACTCTGCTTTACAATATGAGAACTTGGAGCTTCACCCTTAGGTAAATACCATTCCTTATTGTCTTCGTTATATAAAAGACCTACCTTACCTGATGCACCTGTAAGGGATAGATGGGTTTCCATTAGAATACGTGTAGATTTTGTTGCCCCCTCTGCAGCTAAGGCTTTAACCTCCTCTAGCGATAATTTTTCATAATGCTTTTTATCATTATCGTCTGTCTCGCCTATTTTAATCGCACCAAGACATTCTTTTCCAAGAGCCTCTAATATTGCTAAATAATCATATTCATCCGTTTTTATCCAATCAGCGACAGCTTTTCTTGAAAAACCTTCTGGTAAAAGACTCTCAAAAAAGTTTTTAGTTTTTTCTGCTGAAAATGGCTCTTTTTGAAATGGTAATGATATCGATACAGGAGCTCCATCCTCCGAGTTCATATATTCAGCATAATATGAAAATCTTGCATCAAGATAAGTATTTCCTTCTATTTTGCCTACTTTTCTCTGCTTGCCATTTATTTCTATATATGTGTCTAAGCTAATCATAATTTTACCTTTCATCTAAATTTATATTAAAAGCTAATCATAATTTTACCTTTCATCTAAATTGATATTAAAACCTAATAATTTGGCAAGTTCTAGTGCTTTTCCTATTTCTATGGTGCTTTTTCCATTTTCAAGATCTGATATAAAACTAATTGATAGTCCTGTAAATTCTGAAATATACTTTTGAGTGTAACCTAGCTTTTTCCTGCGCTCCTTTATGGCCTTGCCAAAATCCGCTGCATTATTTATCTTCATCTTTAGCCTCTTTCTTTATACTCTATATAAATGTTAATACCACTTAATTCAAAAACAGCCGTACGGCTAATTAATGTATATTCCAATTATACATTATGCCGTACGGCTAAGTCAAGTCTAATCTTAATACTTCATCCGCTACATTATTTGAATAAAAGTTACAAATCAAATTCAAAGCAATAATTAAGCTAAAAAAGCCGTACGGCTTAAAATGTATGTTTATATAATACATTTTGCCGTACGGCTAATTTATTATCTACTATTTCCGATTAAATAACTACAACTTTAGATTACATAAGCGTCTGCTCATTAACTTTGATCAATCTTTCTTAAGATATATATCAGGCAATACTACATATGTTGTTTTTACATTAGGATCCTTTTTCTATAAATTAATCGCTATTTATACTGATCTTCTGCATTCTCTACGAATACAATCCTGAGCATAAGATTGACCTGAAATATTGTATCCACTTATTTAGTTTTCCCTGAGTCTGTTCACAACACTATCTCTGCATATTGTCTGATAGGCAACGGAAGGTATCACTGCCGATAACAAAAGCAATATCGGAACGCAGATAAGTATCGGCATAAATGTGAAATGATATGTGAAAAAGAACAAGTCTCCGGTGATGCTTTTCACAACAACATGATCAAGCAGAAACCCGATAATAACCGAGCATACTGCTGTCAGTGCAGCATAGTGAACGCCCTCCCACATGAGCATTTTCTTTAGCTGTCCGCCGGTCATGCCCACGGCATTCATCATAGCAAGCTCTCTCTTTCGGGAGATGATGCCTGTTACCACAGCATTTACAAAGTTGAGGATACCGATCAGTGCAAGAATACCTGAAAGTGTACCACCGACCAGCTTTATCATCTTTATAAGATCGCTGAATTCTTCAAGATAGGTCTGCTTGCTTTTCGCAATGACCTGTGAATCGCTTCTGTCTGTCATATAACGTATCTGTTTATCAACATCGTCAAAGCAGTTTTCCTCAGCATTCATCATCACTGACATAGCATTGCGGTTATCTGTCATTTCAAAATACGCGCTTTCGGGTATGATGACCTGTCCGCCGAATAGGTAGTAGCTTTGAGTGCTGATCGCATAAGGCATTTCGCAAAGCGCCATGACCTCAAAATCCTTTGTTGTATCCTCGTCCATGTCTTTCATTGAACTAAGGGTCAGCGTATCGCCTACAGAATAAAGCGGCTCTCCCTTTTCATCTTCTGCACCGAGGTAATAGGTATTGACAATGGCATATTTCCCACTCTGCCATTTTGTCAGGTCGATTTTGCCATCTGCCGGTTCAAGCACGTTCAGCACATCGTCGGTGACGCCGTATATATCCGTAGGAATGGAGTTGTTCTCCTTTGCGTTCGCTAATGACCCATACTTGTCTGTATCGGCATATTTATCGCAGAGGGTATTTAGCCTTTCGAGCGGCTCTTCATGAAATGCGAGCTTTCCCCGCCGGAAGTATATCGGACTTACCTGTCTGACGCCGTCTATGGTATTCAGGTATTCAAGCTGCTCGGGAGTTATCAATGCGTGCTGATCGTCGTAATTCAAAGTCGAAACTTTATCGTGCATGATGATAAAATCTCCGACAATTTGTGCGCTGACATATTTATCCATATCTATACCCCTCAGCACCGTGAAAAGCGTATTTACAAGCACCATACTCAATGTCAGCGATAACACGACAACAATTGTTTTCTTTCTGCTGCGCAACATATTGTTTCTTGCAACTGAAAGTGGCGAGATGGTTCTTGTTTTCTTGTCTCTTTTCTTTGCATGGATATTCGTTTCATTGTATCGGAGTGCTTCAATCGGTGAAACACTTCCGGCGATCTTGCAAGGCTTTCCGCAGCTTATCATAACTGTCAAAAATGTAAACACCGCTGAAACCAGACATATCATCACAAGCAGCTTCACACTGATTGCATAACTCGCTGCTGAATAGATATTCATTATAACCATAATAGCCTTAAATAAGATTTTGCCGGACAGTATGCCGATAATAAGCCCAAATGGGATACCTATCACACAATACACTGCCGCCTGCAGCCTCACCATTCGCCGTATCTGCTGTGCGGTCGTTCCAATCGTTTTCAGCAAACCATAACTGCGGATATTTGCTGAAATGTTGATATAGAAAATATTATAAATAATCAGATATCCTGCCGCAAAGATCACAAGTATCATCACAATACCGCCCACAACCATACCGCTGTCTACATTACTTGTAGTGTATGCCCAGTTGATGCCGACATCAGGAGCATTTTCGCTGTTACCGTATAGTCTGCTTATCAGTGCATCGGTCTTACCTTCGATGTTCCAGCTGTTTGCATAGTTGAAATCCACCTGCCAGTAGCCTGCGTAGCTCGGATATTCCTGTGAGTTGAATCGCTCAGTCGGAGTAGGTGCAAATTTGTCTGCAAATACTTTTGATACCCAGCATTCCTGTGCCATAGCGACTTTTTCGCCCTGCCAGTATCCGCACAATTTGAATTCGTGTTCCGATATTTCACCGTCCACATTAAGCGTTACAGGCACGACCGTTCCCAGTTCATGCGGAAGCCCCAGTGCATCAAGTACAAGCGTACTGACTGCTATTTCATCATAGTTTTCAGGAAGTTTGCCGGTTGTCGGATTACAAAATGCTGCTTTTGCTGCATCTTCATCACCTGCATAATTGATCTCGACAGCGAAATTCTTGAAAGCGTCATTTACAGCATTGCCGACAATGACACGGTACACGACATCACGAGTTGCGCTGTCCCCACATACTTTTTCGTAATCTTCCGGCAGAACGCATTTCAGACCTGCCATTCTGTCACCGCCGACCTGCCGCATCGTTTCCTGCTGTGAGCCATTTATCAGACTCCCACCGATAGAGGTCAGCGCCGTGAACAAGACACAGGTCAGCACAATAGAAAGAATCACCACAATGTTCATTCTGCTATTTGATCTCAGTTCACGAAACGCAAGGCGGCTAATCACCTTTTTGTTGCTCACCTTAGTCATTTGGCTCACCGCCCTTCATTATATGACCGTCTTCGATGCGGATGATTCTGTCCGCCATTTGCGCTATCGCTTCATTGTGGGTTATCATCACGATAGTCTGGCTGAACTTCTGTCCTGTGACTTTCAGCAGGCTCAGAACGTCCTGCGAGGTCTTGCTGTCGAGATTTCCCGTAGGCTCATCTGCAAGGACAATGGCTGGCTTGGCAGCTAATGCTCTTGCAATGGCTACTCTTTGCTGTTGACCGCCCGAAAGCTGATTCGGCAGACGATTCTGCATATCAGCAAGACCAAGTATACCAATGACCTCGCTTACAAATTTATCGTCAACATCATTTCCGTCAAGTTGTATCGGAAACACGATATTTTCATACACATTCAGTGTCGGCACAAGGTTGAACGACTGGAACACAAAGCCTATTTTTCTTCTGCGAAAAATCGTCAGTGCTTCATCTTTCAGAGAAAAAATATCCTTGTTTTCCACATATACCTTGCCGGATGTTGGTCTGTCAAGTCCTCCGAGCATATGTAAAAGTGTTGATTTTCCGCTGCCCGATGTGCCGACTATCGCCAAAAATTCACCCTGTTCCACGCTCAAATTTGCATTGTCAAGTGCAGTGACTTTTCTTTGTCCCTCGCCATATATCTTTGTGAGGGCTTCTGTTTTCAGTACTGTCATGTTATCATCTCCTCAAAAAAAATGCAGTGATTTTTATCACTGCACTTATTGTATCAGGCAATTCTTTCAAGAACCTGTCGAGAATCTAACAGTTTTGAAAGATTTCACCTCGGCAGAAAGATTTTGAATATTGAGCCTTGATCAACAGTAGATTCCACAGTAATATACCCGCCTTGTCCTTCGATGATCTGACGGCATAGATATAGACCAATCCCCACGCCGTTCTGTTCCCTGACATTCTGACCACGATAAAATCTTCCGAAAATGCGCGGCAATTCCTCTTCCGGTATACCGATTCCCTGATCTGCAACGGAGACACAGGCGAACATTTCATAGGCATAAACTGTTATTTTTATCACGCTGTTTCGAGGCGAATATTTCACTGCATTATCCAAAATATTGAATAATGCCTCACGTGTCCATTTGATATCAAATTTCGCTGTATGACTTTGGGAAGAGTACATGATCTTGATTTGTTTGCTTTTGGCTTTCGGCGTGATCTGTTCAATTGCTGCGTCAATCACACTGTCAATGTTATTTTTCAACGGTGCAAGCTGAAATGTACCTGTTTCAAGACGAGAGGTCTTCACAAGGGATTGTATCAGAAATTCGAGTTTTTCCGATTGCTGTCGAATCTCATCTACAAGCTGTCGGCTCTGTCCATCAATGTCCTGCTCCTGCAAAAGCTGTGTGTACAGCAGAATATTGGATAGCGGTGTCTTGGTCTGATGAGAAATATCCGAAACCAGTTCTTGTAGCTTTTCCCGTTCCTGTTCTGTTTTCTGTGCGGATAACTTTGAAGAAGTGAGATACCGCAGCCATTTGGATTCCAGTTTTGAGAGCTGTGTTTCGTCATAGTCGGATTCTGAAAACGTCCCGTTTATGCCGTCCTCCAGCATTTTATCAAGACGGGCAAGCAGCTTTTTGTCCGTAAACATCATTTAATCCTCCACGCATATCCGATGCCGTAAACGGTCTGAATATAGTTGGCGGCGTTCAGTTTTTTGCGTAGTCTGCCCACTGTTACGGACAGTGCATTTTCGTCTACATAGTCTGCTCCATCCGTCCATATCCGATCAACGAGAAGATCTCTTGTAAGCGTCTGCCCTTTGTTCTGTATTAAAAGCCTTAACAACTTCTGTTCGGTTTTGCTGAGTTCAACAGATGAACCGTCCACGTAGAACTCCATTTTATTAAAATCAAAAGAGTAGGTATCATCGGTATAGACATTATTTGCAGAGCTGTTGATTTTTTTCAGCACCTTGTCGATCCTTGCACGAAGCACCATCAGGCTGAACGGCTTTGTGATGTAGTCATCTGCACCAAGTTCCAGCCCCATGACCTCATCAGTTTCGAGATCATTTGCCGTAAGAATGATAACAGGTACATCCGAATTCTGACGTAACTTTCGCAGAAAATCAAAGCCGTTGCCGTCCGGAAGATTGATATCAAGAATAATGAGGTCGGTCGGTTCAGATGGCTGGAAATCACCAAGCCTGTAAAGCTGAAAGAATGTAATATCTTCCTGTTTCAGTGCAAGGGCAATGCCGTTATTTAAACCTATATCGTCCTCAATAATTGTAATATGTTTCATAATGCTACCTCACTGGTAAGTGTGGCATTCATTTTAGCATATCTGGAAAGAAAAAGCAATGGCAGATACCTCCGTTATTTCTCCATAAAATCCAATTTTGCCATATCTGCCACCGCTATCCGCACACCGTCCGTAGTGTTTTATATTTATTCAAAAGACTTCTTCAAAGTAAAGAATGTCTTTCCATCTGATTTCTCACTATTCAATTCATATATTTCCGTTTGATCAAGTAACAACCCGGTTGGGTTTCTGCCAATAATGACATACTGGTTTTTCCCATCTGTCGATATATAACTACGTAAAGAATCATCAAGTAATATATCAGCATTATCAATAACAAATAATTTACCCTTCGACAGTTTTATCGTTTTTTTGTATCCTGTACTTTTATCAAGATAATTAAAGCACCTAATTGTTTTATCTTCTGCCGCCATCTCTTTTATAATCGAAAACACCGTAGACTTTCCGGTGCCGGAGTCACCAATGATAAACGTTATATTTATATCTAAAACTAAATCAATTTCAAAAGAAGTATGATTGGATTTAATTCTACTGCTAACAACAGGCTTAATCTTCATTTGACCACCACTCCTTTAACTCTTCATAGGATGACATAGTTTGAATTCCGTCCGGTGTATAAACTTTAGCTTCTATCATATCAAAGGAAATCAAGGGATAATCACAACAAATATTTCCAGTTTGCAAACTATAGAGTACATCTATTGCATTATCACCACATTCCCTGATATCAAATATTTTATCGGGATTATACAGGACATTAAGCACCGTCTTACATCCTGTTGACAATTTGTCGATATTGAGCACCCCGCCATCAAATTTAGAAGAAATAGTATAATTGCTCAACATCACAGAATTGTCTATTTTTGATATAATCTCCGCTGCCTTGTCATCAATCAGCGAGACAGTGAATTTATTAAAATAAATATCATTAAGAACAATCAATTCCATATTCTTTGGAATCTGTTTCTTTTTGTAAATTGTAATCATTTATAAATCCACCTTTCTAAATGCTTCTTTTAAAACTGACTGGTCAATCAATATCCTTATCTTTTCTTTTGCATCAATTCTATTATCGTCCAAGCCACAAATATCGTCTTCTTGGCGTTCCATCCAAGTACAACAATCATTCACAAAACATTTTCCAAGCTCGCCTTTATCAGTTTGGAATCCAGTATTACGCGTTATTTCAAACAACAGTTTCGCTGCTATCTGTTCGGAATTATACTCTTTATACTTTTCCACAATATCCCTTAACACCGCCAACGCTTCAGCAGTACTTTCTGATTGATATAAATCAACAAAAACCTTTCTATATGCAAGAAAATCTTTTCTTTTTTCTTTTAAATCGTCTTTTTCAGCAAACACCCACTGTTCCAACAATTTAAAAGATAATAATGCAAATTCGAATGAATGAATCTCGATAACCGCGACGTTTTCCTTTTCTTTAATATTACTATACAAGCGTTTGTTTTCTCTGATCACATTCGGATTATCCGTAGCAGTATCAATTATGATAAAATATTGGTTATCATCATCAATATTCTTGGTTGCTTTAACCAATTCAGTGTTCCCTTTTTTAGATACCACTTCAATATCCGGATGTATCACCCTAAAAACAGCCTGCCAAAATTGAAATCCGGAAGCACTGTCCTCGCACCAAAGATACCTTTTCATTTAATTCAAAACTCCTTCTATCCAAAATATTCTTGCATTAAACCATCGAATAATAATTGAGCTTCATCCAAAGCTTTTTGCACTGCAACTTCAGGTTTGTGCGAGAAGTATCGCACATTGCATACAGTACAAATTATACCACAATCAGCCCTGATTATCAATCCACAATACGAAAAGAAAGGAATGATACTTTAAAGGCTATGAATGTTATGAATTTTCAGGATACATTCTATGCTTCCGCCTTTATCGAAAGCGATGTGCATTTAACTTGTGACTAAACAAGAAATATCACCATTCAAAAGATCTGAATAAAAAGTTAAAAAAAATTTTGAAGTAAAAGCTCCCATACAACATTCCGAAGCACATAAGAAGGGGCTGAAACTCTTATATCATATAGGTTTCAGCCCCTTTAGCATTCATCAACTGTTAAAAACGTGATTTTAGCCGTACTGGACATTTAATTCGGTCTCCGCTTCATAAATCGTTCTATTATCAAACAGCTTTGAATCCTCAAACTGCTCTACGCACTTCTCGCGTAGTTTATCAGAACATTTAAATACAAGGGTGTTCGTTGTTATATTCCAAAGTTCCAAAGTATATATCTCATCGGAAGCTCCAACATATCCTGAAATCATATAGCGGTTATCATGATAGATAAACTCAATTTCAGGGTTATTATACAGCTCCGTAATGAACTCACTTATAGTTCTGCCTGTCATTTGTTTCGCCTCCTATAGTAGTCGAGATAGTCATTGATTTGTGAATCAGAAACACCTTTGAAATACTTCCTGTACTTTTGTATCTCATCTGGTGTCATCATCCTGCCTTTCTGACGATGTTCAATACCCGGCTGTGAGTATTCGTGAATATGAAATGGTGAGAACTATAATCAATCCTCAAAAGTCAGTCTCATCTGATACCATTCTGCACCACCGTGTGTGGATTTTGCGGTCAGGCCTTCATTGACAAAGCCGAATTTCTCATAATAGCGGATAAGTCTGTCCTTACAGGTCAGCACAACTCCCATTCGTCCTTGTTCTCTTGCAATCGTGATAAACCGTCCGATCAGTTCACCTGCACAGCCCTTTCTGCGGTATGCAGGAATGGTGTTGACACCGAAAAGCATCTGCCATTTGCCCTTTTCATCGTGCAGAGCTGCGTTTTCATACATTTCATCGGTCAGGTCACGCTCATTCGTTACAAAACCGTCCACGAAAGCAATGAGCCTGTCATCTTCAAACATCAGCAGGAAATGGTCGGCGTAATGTTTCAGCCTATCGGAGAATTGCTCCGCAGTTGCAGCTTCGGCAGGCGGAAAGCACTCGGCTTCCACCGCTGCAATAATGTCTTTGTCTGCTGATGCTGCCGTTCTAATTGTTCTCATAAATAATGAATCCTCCTCGCATCAAACCTGTTCTGTTGTTCCTTTGTCTCCGCAGGATATCCCACGGGAACAAGTGCAAAGGCATGAAGTCCTTCGGGGTTGCCGAGGACAGCTTCGACCTTTTCCATTCTGTCTTTCAGCGGAGCAGTACCAATCCACACCGCACCAAGACCGAGTGAAGCAGCTTCAAGCCATAGATTTTCCGTGGCGATACTAAGGTCGATCTCGCAGTATTCAGGAAACCTTGCACCCTCCACCTTGTAGCAAGGCACAATAACAACGGGTGCGCCAGCCGCACAGCCTGCATAGGGGTTGCTCTGTGAAAGTGCCTTGATTTTCTCCTTATCTGTCACAACAAAGAACTCCCACGGCTGCTGATTGCCTGCCGAGGGTGCTTGCATTGCGGCTTTGAGAAGCTGAGTGATCTTCTCAGGCTCAACAGGTCTGTCCTCGAATTTTCTTACGCTTACTCTTGTGTAGATTTCATTCATTGTGATTCCTCCAAATCATTTTTTCATACTGCGGACGGGTGAGGTGTTTTATTATTTACTGCAATAAATCAGAATTTATCAGCTCTGAACTTCAATTCTGTTCTATATTCTTCTATCGGAATATTTGGGAAACGAGCAGCTTCCTTTTCAATCAGCTCCATATATTTCATATTTCCTGTACACGGAAG
>Ga0247611_10009010_pt1 | contig 12136 bp, 21 predicted proteins | sample 177DNAGHGhighgp2_FD_192422 | JGI IMG/M metagenome (GOLD analysis project Ga0247611, IMG submission 192422) | Sheep rumen microbial communities from Palmerston North, Manawatu-Wanganui, New Zealand - 1770 DNA GHGhigh gp2 | ecosystem: Host-associated > Mammals > Digestive system > Stomach > Rumen... | reverse complement strand
AGAAAAGAAAGAGGAGAAATAATCCTCTTCTTTTTTTTATTCAAAAAAAAATGACAGGAGGACGAGCGTAGATACTCCTGGAAATCTGCTATCCTCAGCAAGAAGTGATCATTCCCCTGCAGCGGGCATCTTCGTCTCAAGCAAACCCTGTCGATCCATTCGTCAATCCGCATCGTCCCCAAACAATGCCCTCAAATATTGCCGTAGCGCCATTATTATACTGCACTGTCTGGAACGATTTTACGTTCATACATAAGGAATTAAAGTCCTGTTATTACTAAATTGACGTTTTTAATCCTCTTATACACATTTATAAGAGCTTCCTTAATACTATTTCTGGATATAGAAATTTTTAGATCTTCTGGGAGGAAGTTATAATTTAGATATACTTCTCTAGGTTTGTATAAGTCTTCGTGCTTTGTATAATAATTACTAACACTTGACTCAATATATGGAAAGAACCTAAGTATTTCTTCATTAGCCACATTCCAAGAGTTTATCACTGTATCATACAGAATAATAGGTTTTTCCACCAGTTTTCTATTTCTTAGTACTTTAAAGATTGCTCCAAACCTTCTTTTATTTTCTTTTTTCTCTGTAGATGCTAGATTCGCTCTAATAATAGTCGGAATACCAAAGTACTCATATATCAGATTTTCTTTAGCATTGTCTAGAGCTATATCTAGATCGGTATGGTACTCCTCAGAATCTAACTCTATAATAGCTCCTAAATTTGGAAAATAGATGTCTGCCCTAAACCAACGTCTTTTTATTGGCGTTGTCGCACCAAACTTTTTATATAGATTATTAAAAAGCGCAACATCTGGATTTGGGAATGGAACCTCTAAGAAGTAGTCAAATCTTCTCCTTTCCTCTTCATCATATTTTAATACGGCCTCAGCCATTAGAGATTCGAAATTTAATACGTTTGGATTGGACAGGTGAGAAGGAGAGCTTAGACTTGATGATCTATCTTTCTTTAAATCACAGGTCCTAGAAGTATATGGATCTTTTATATATCTCCCTATCCTTGTTGATCCAAACTTCAGTACAATTCTATCATCTTCAATTGCATCGTTAAATTTTAAAATATCTGTCATACATAGATAAGGGAAAGAAAAGAAGGGACTAACCCTCCTCTTCAAATGGCATAATGAGAGCAGCCAGGAGATAAACCCACAAGCCGCAACCAAATGCAACACAGCTAATGGCAAAGATTAGGCGGACTATAGTTGAATCCACACTTAGATACTTTGCCAAACCTCCACAGACGCCACAAACTTTCTTGTCCGTCTTACTTTTTCTTAGTTTCTTTTCCATAATTTAGAATAATACTATATTTATTATGCACGGTTCTGGTTTTGATTCCCCGGTCTGTTTAATAGCTCCGGTTACTACCCCTTCTGTAAACTCGCCAGGAATCACTATACTATCAAAGCTACCATGATTACTTCTAAAACTTGCTCCCCATAGTATATTATCCTCCACACCACTGGAGAGTCCACCATACTTACTAAGAGGAACCTCACCACAGAAGACAAAAACATACTCTATCTTTCCACCGCCTCCTGGTTCACCAACCACGATAGTTAGGTCAGATCCACATCCCTTCAGCTTTTCTTCTTCTCTCCTCGGAATCATAATGGTCCCAAATATTCTAAGAGTTCCTTTTTTCTTGAAGAGTTTTGATCGACCACATAAAGCTCCAACAAAGAAAGCTATAACAATCAATACTATAGTTACGGTAGTTGTCATAAGATTATTATGTTTATTGTCCCTTTGATCGGGTTATTAATTTCGTCGAATCTCAGTGAACATAGTCTAGGTCCATCAACGAACTCCCCAATTATATCTATCTCACTAAAGTTTCCTAATCTAGAGTTAAATGTCGCCCCAAAAATTGTCTCCTCTGACGCTCCGATATTGTAAGAGTAAGTTATTTTTCCTGGCTTTACTTTTATAACACAGCACGACGATCGTTTCATACTATCGACGTACTTCTCTGGTATTCCTAGGGTTCCGACTATATTATCCTCCTCTAACCTTCTCTTTAGTTTTTTAGTATATAAGTGATAAGTTACGACGGAAGCTATAAATCCGAGTACTAAGCCAAAGATAAACCCGTAGATAAGATTTAACATTTCTCTTTCTCCTTTATTACTTCAACTAGATCAGAGTATACCTTCATCTTCCTAGTTTCTTCTTCCTTGGCCTTTGTCTCTTTTATGATCTTCCCTACCGTCTGAGTCATTGTCATAGGGATATCATTTTTAAGAGCATAAACCCAGACTCCAATCCCGACGAAAAGGGTAATTACTATAAAGACCACTAAGATAATTATTCCGACGATCCCCATATGTCAGAAATACTTAGAACCTCTCTTTTCAGGCAGGTATGTTTTATAAAAGTAGTCTCCATGGGATATTCATAAAATTCGGTTGCAAGATATCTAGTGAATACAAAACCTCTCTTTAATAACTCTGCGGCATCTTCCTTCGAGTACCAATGAGTAAGATCTTCAAGTCGGCTGCAGGAGGAAAACCAATCTCTTCGGCCTTTTTTATATCTCTCGTCATATCCCATAGGTAAGGAGACAGTTTTACATCCAGCCACTGTTCCTAGTCCTTTCGTTTCTAGACACCATTTTCCTTGAGAGTCATACCATAGGCCGGCATCTGGTTTTGTAGATTCCAGCCGATAAACCCACTTAGCTGTATCGGGGTATCCTTTAAGCCAATCTATGAACCTTTGACTATAGACCGCCCATTTATCCCTCTCTTCTCCACTGCCCCAGGAAAAAGCATCAATGACAATATTAAAGGGATTATTGACGTGCCTTTTTATATAGTCAGTTAAATTTATTCCTTGCCCACTATACTCAGGATTATTACTTTCAAGCCGGTTAATGAATTCTTTTCTCCAACTCTCAGGTAAAGCTTCTTCTCTTAGGTATTTCTCAATTTCCTGTGCATTCCTCATACTTTAAGATCGTATTTCTAAGATAGTCAAAAATTCTCTCCTCTAGTTTTTCCTTAGATTCGTAGACAATTATTTTATCCTCCGGTCTAAGTATTATGTCATTTCCTTCGCCTGGCTCATAATACTTCTCGACAACAATATTATTTCCAAGGACAACATTCTTAGCACCAACCCAGCCTAAGAAGTTTTCATTCCCTTTAGAAAAATCTGCCCGAGAGACTTCAAATAACCAAGCTACCTCATGTCCGGAAATTTCAATATACTTTCCCTGATACTCCTTTAAAAATTCTTCCTGAGTCATAGTACAGTTCTGATATTTAATGTTCTCCAACTAATGTGCGTCTGATATACTCCACTCTTCGGGGTTTTATCTTTTCCGTAGATTGGTTTGTTCCTGATAAAAGACATATACCAAGCCCATCCTTTATCACCGGCTGCCATAGAAGAAGACCATAATGAGCTCGCCTTTCCAACTTCTTTTAGTCCGTCATCATTTAACTCACCGGTGGCAGGAAAGAAGATACTATTTCCATTCTTCCCCGTCACAAGAAAGCCTGATCTCTTTGTATCCCAGGCCCAAGTACATTCCTTAACTAACTCAAGTAATTCCTTTCGGCCGGGGACTCTAGCATAATCAACCACTAACATTTCGGAATGAGGGAATCGATAACCATAGTCTTTAACTTCAAGTGCACCCAGGTTTCGATCGGCCCACTTTACACTTAAGCCTAGATCGATATACTGAATTCTATCCTTGATTATATATCCTCTCTCAGATAGCGCTTTGACAGCCTGGATGAAAGCACTACACTCATCTTCTACCTCGACTACTACCGAATACTTAGATATAATTCTTGTCTTCCCTGGGCTTCTTTCTATCGAGTGTTCTGGCATAAGTTTTCCTAGTGCCCCGATACTCCAACAAGGTAATTCATCTCCTTCCGGTATCTTAATAACTGGTATCTCTGAATCGCCCTGATAACACATATCGGCACTTCCAAGACTTACCCCATACTCTAGAAGAAGCTTAGATTGCTCTTTATTTGTATAATTCATATGATCCATCCAATTTTAGAAACACTATGACCAGATATGTCAGAAATTGTATACCCGTCTTTAGGGTGTATTGCAATTATCTGGACTAATGATCCCTTTTCGAAATAACCCTTCCCCGACGAATCTTCATGTATCTTTGTAGTCATGATCCAATCTCCAATCTTCGGCTTGCTTTTAATTTCTATCCAAGACATAGTTCCTTAATATTTTTTCCAATTGCACCCCAAATCTCATCTTCTTTTATCCCTGAGATCACATCAGATTCCGGTGAGAAAAGGACACTCTCTTCATCTAAGTTAACACCAGGCACGTCAGTATCAATTATAATCACCCTATCTGCCTCTATATTAATACAGAGCTCATCATAATCGTCTGGCTCAATCTTATTCACATTGATAAGATAAGCCACTGAATACCTAGACTGGACTTTACAACAGAGGCCAAGGTATTTCTGAAGCTTAGATAGTTCCTCTTTCATAACCTCGCTTTTCAGTTCATCCTTTGCATCTCTTAGTTTACCCTCGAGATCAGCCACCTTCTTTTTTAAGTCTTCTATCATAGTTGTATCTCTTTATTACATCCAGCACCAACCAGGATATGTTGAAGTTCATGTACCCAAAAACTCCTCTTATATCCTCCTCCACAATATCCTGCCTTCTCACACTCAAGGGAGATATGAGTCTGGCTGATGTGATTATAGACATCGATATAGGGCACTTTCTCGGCCGTTATATCAAGATTTACGGCAATAGTATAGTTTTTATCCTGGTATTGATGAGAAGGGGATAGATTAAGTTGTCCATCTTTCTCCCAACCATTCTTCTCTAGTATCTCGGCCGTTAATGGGATAGGTTCAATTTCGTCATATCCTATCTCCTTCAATCCCGTCGTCCAAACCTCATACTCCTCTAGTTTTGTAATCTTCTCGTATCCATTACTAAAATCTCCATCACCAGCATCATAAACCAGAGCCGGAACACAAACCCAATCGCCTAATCTCAGCTCTTCTTTATTCATCATCGCTTTTAAATTTGGCGTCCCCTCTTATAACTTCCTCTATTCCCTCCTCAGTCATCTCCATTACAACACGGATAGCTAAGAATTCAGAGGTAAAATTATTATGGACGAGATGTGAAATAAGTCCAATTAGGTTATCTGGAGTTGCATTTGGAGAACCTAGAAACTCAGTCATTCTAGAATCTGGCCGTGCTTCCTGAAATAACATATGGATTACTTTAATATGATTCTCGCTCTCATTAAACCAAGCATGCATCCTAGCCAATTCATTCTCTAAGGCTAGTTTACTTTCGTCTGTTTTAAATTCAATACTAATATCTTCTTCGTTAATCATACACTAATAAGGAAAAAACCAGAGAGTTATAGATTTTTATTTTTCTACACTCTCTGGACATCTACTAAATATCAACTTAACTTGACCTGATATATAATTTGCTGCTTCTATGTGATCGATTGATAATACTTGGTCTGGCTTTAAGATTACTGTATAGATATCTTCAGTCAGGCAAGTTTCAACAATCCCTGGGGCAAGAAAATCAAAAAGAGGGTCACGATGTTTCTGCAAGGCCCAGCTTATCAACATTCTTCTAAGCCTATCGGTATCAAGTTTTTCCTTTACCCAAGATATATAGTCGGAGTTCATAGTATTCTTTTAATGATCTCTTCTATTTCATCCCATATAAGCTCTTTCATACATATATAAGGTTTAGTCTTTCCTGGATATTATTTCAAAACCTGCATCTCTTTTGCCAGTCTCAGGATTAGATATCTTGCATGGCCGGAGTTCAAAATACTCTTCTAGATCAGATGCTTTTGCTGTTTTTCCAATACCTAGGCTGTCATATATTTTTTGCAACTCTAATTTTGCTTGCGATTTAGTGATTTTTAATCCGATCGTAAATTTATTTGTAATCTCTTCCTCTATATCTGAGACAACATAGGATCCACTTATTGCATTGTACTCTGCCTCTAAGTTTCCTTTCTGATAATTTAAAGTACTTGCCCTGGATTGAGAAACCGTCCAATAATATTTAGAAAAACTAGAGTCAGATAGATTATCTAGTACTAACTTAGCAAGATCATCTGGCATATTTAACGAGTAAATATATCTCATCTTGTTATGAAAATACTTTATTTCATTTATCTTATCTATTATATCTTTAGCTGTATCTCCGCCGTGAACAGAGTCTCCTAAAGAACTAAATACCTGAGAAATATCTCGATAATCTATCTGTTGTAGTCTAAAAGCACGGATATCATTTATCTTTACTAAATTATTAAATACTGGAACTAAATCTTTTCCACCACGAGTATTAACAGCTACATAATCGCTTCTGTAGTTAGAAAATTTCACATCATTAAGATACTTTTCAGCAACATCATGTCTAGCTTCTTCTCTGGTATCCTGATAACTGGCTAAAATATTTTCTGTCTTTTTAGTCTTTAACTCAACGATCCTATCAGACTCTTCCTTTGTTATAATTCCACCTGATTTTAAAGTCTTACAATATAGCTCCGCTCTATTCTTCCACGGATTCTCTGATAATCTCTGTCTACCTAAAATTTGTGGGAGATCTAATTTTATATCAACTGTTAAAGAATCTATATTAGCATCACTAAAGATAAAGGTTCTAGCATTTGTGCTATAAAAGTCTGCTCCTAGGTATACAGTTCTAGTACATAGAGTAAACATCTTATGTGGTTGGCCCTTAGTTGGTACTTTTCCTAAAACCTCTACATCTTTTCCTACTTTAAATGCCTTTCTAATCTTTTTCTCATTCTCTGGTGTCTTGGCGCATAGGACATTGGTATCCTCTGGTTTTAAATCACACTTACGTATAATGTCACATATATTTCTAACTGAATTAACATATATAACAGCCTCTTTTGAAATTGTCTTTATTATACTATCGCCAACCTTAGTGGTGGTGGATTCAAATTCTCCAGACTTGTATTTATTAATAATTTCACTCATCGGGCCTAAGATTCCCCTTGGACAAGAATGAAGATTTACAACAGGCTCTGAAACTCTACTTGGGCATTCTGTCTTCCAATCCAATTCATAATATGGTAGATTCTTAAACTCGTCCAGTTCATCTAAATACTCATCTAGAAGCGGGGTAGCCGAAACAAAACAAAGCTTCTCTATCCCCTGAAGTTGATCAAGAAACTCGATTTCAGTACTGCTTTTAAATTTGGCGTCCGTCAGCACGCTTTGGAACTCATCCACCACTACATGAAACGAACCTAAACATCCAAGGCTTTGAAGACAATCTTTAACAATATGAAATGAATCATATGTAACTAAGATCTTACATGGAATACTATTATTAAAACAGTAGGTGAAATATTTCACCACCGAATCGTGAATAGTTGAAACTTGAATCTTAATATCATCAGTTTCAGCATTTGATTCAGGATCTGAAATTGCTTTTGAATCAGAGGTCAAATCTTTATCAACACCTAGATCCAATTCTAGGCTATTTCTAACATACAATACTGAATCCTGATGTTGCTCTTCTTTGTTCTCTAGTAAAATTTTTCTAGGACTACATAGAATAACATTTTCATTATTAGTAATACAAAATTCAGTAAACCCACAACCGGTTATCTTTTTATTGATAATACAAGGATGATCTGGTAAACTGAACTCTTTCCACTCTGAAATGTACCTTATTCCTTTTGGTACAATAATATCTACTTTATTCATACTAAAATTGTTTTATAAATATTTTCTATCCTGGGAGGCCGCAGGCGTCCTCTCATTGATAAGAAATTGATGTCATAAAAACCGCAAATTGTCATATTTCAACATAAATCAGCTGCATTCTCTTATATGATCTTATTAATAAAAAAATATCCCACCTATCATTCCACTAGTCTCGCCCCAGCTCGACATACGTTTCATTCCCGGTGTTCTCATTCAAAAGAAAAGATAAGACAACATTATAGTGTTATCATTCAGAGATTCCTCTGAATGATCACCTGCGGGGCATGGAGCGTTAGCGGAATGGTTAGGTGGGCCGCAGGTGGAAATAGAAGAGAACAATATAAAATTTCTTCTATATTATTCTCTCCTACATTACATTATGACAAGACTAAATTCAATTATAAGGATTTTAATGGGGACACTACGCTTCGCTCCGTCTCCTAGTGCTGGCTTGTTTTTCATCGCCAGAAAAAAAATAGGATTATATCATCATGACAGAATCCTATTACGTTCTTGAATAGAAACAGTTAATAACAGCTAATTCATTAATAAGGTTTTATAGGTTTGTATTGATAAAAAAAAAGAGAAGATTTATTTCCTCTCTTTTTTAGTCTCCAGCCAGTCGCGGCCCCAAGCCCATGCCATAATAATACATACCATTCCGGCATAAGCAACAATTTGACCAAGGGCGAACTGCTGCATTTCTTTTGTTCCCAGGCTGAGCATAATCAAAGCCACAACCTGCAGTCCAAGAGCTACGCTAGCAACTTTTTCAGCGTACTCCTCTTTCACTATTACAATCTCGCCAATTACGATAGCGATGATTGCGACGGTAGCTATAATGCCCCATCCAAGACTTGTAATCATTGTCTTCTAAATCTAAATCAAACAAAAATGTAGAGTCTTACCAATCTATATTTTCTCTTTAGGTTTTCTCTACATATATAAGGCTCTAATGCTTTTTAAGACGGTAAAAAAAGAAGGCTAACAATAGCCCCCTTCTTTCTGTTTTTTAAGTGCGTGTTCAATAGCCTCCTTATCACTTTTTAAGCAGACCAGACCACACTGCCACCACCCAGTTAAGTATGTCTCTCCATCACACTCAACTTCTCTTCCAGGGCAAAACTTGTTTACCCAGAAGATTCCAACGCACGGCTCAGCAACACCATCAACGGTTACGTCGAGAACTGCATTTTCAATATATGGGGTAGTCCAGTATATAGCGTTTCCGCACTTGTCTCTGCGGACTTTATACTTGTCTCCAATAAAGTCCGTCATAGGGCTCTTACGCCCAAGGCCAGTTTCTTCAAGATTCTGCACTAGTACATCTACAATATCATATCTGGCCATTCTCTCTAACTTACCGTGAAGATAGATAGCAGAAGAGTGTCCAAGCTCTTCACTCTTATATTCACGAGTTTTCTCAATTCCCTCACCACAAGGGATTATTAATAAATTAGTCATATTTTTATTTTACTTATATTAAACAAAATGTAAGAGTATTAACTTAAATCACATTAGGTATTCTCTTACATTAATAAGGCAGTTAAATCTCTATAGACGGTAAAAAAAAGAAAGGAGTGTCTAGGCGGACATCCTAGCCTTTCACCAATATATTTGAAATTCCGGCAACAAATTAGCACTCCGATCTATCAAGGGTGGCTAGTGAGATTCGAACTCACGACAAATGGAACCACAATCCATCGCTCTAACCAAACTGAACTATAGCCACCATATATAAGGAAATAGAGCCTTATCATCACGACGGGGCTCTATTAAAATCGATTCTATAAATATGGCTTTATCAACTACTAATAAGAGTTTTGAAGGATAAAAAGAAAAGGGTTTAATTTTCCCTCTTCTTCCAAAACTTAATGCGACCAGACAATTTCATTTCTCCCATTAATTCCCAATCTCTTATCTCATTGGAATCTTTAGGTTTAGCATCTCCCTTAGTAAAAGCTGTTATATGGAAAGTCTTATTCTCTCCTTTCATCGAGTAATCATCTACAACTACCATATTATTTTTTACTCTAAATGCTATGACCTCTCCCTCTCCTTTATCTTTTGGGAGTGTATATCGTCCAACTGCATCAATAACTAACTCGCATCTCTCCTCTCTGTTTATATAAGCTGATAGGAGAGTTTCAACGGTCATATTACTTCTATGACCAAGCGTACAATGATCTAGGTGCATCTTCCATCCATCACTCTCTGGAAAACCAATTGAGCTCCAAAAATCTTTCATATCTTGTGGGAAATAAACTTCTGCACCATAGAATTCAATATCTTCTACTTTCATTGTTTTTAAGTTTTAGTTTCAGTAATAAGGGTCTTGAAAGATTATAGACGGATAAAAAAAATTCAGGTCTAATCTAAAGGCCTGAATCTATTTTCCCACTCCATACTCAGAACGTCGAAGGTAAGTCTTTCACTGTTAACAAACTTCTTATATTCATCATCGCCAACTATTGATCTGGTTATTGATAAGATCCCGGCAAGAATTGAATAAGTTAAGAAGTGTCCAATTCCGTTTATTCTGAGTAGTGTTTGTTCGATTATCAAGAGTGTAAGGGGAACTACAAATATCCCAAACACTATAAGTTTTGTAATCGCTTTTAATATATTTTTCATAACTCTTGAATTTTCTTTCTATTAATAAGGCCTTTAAGTTTCTAGATCCGGCGAAAAAAAAAGAGGGAATCGTAGAGTTGGCAGCTTATATGTGATTCCCTCTTGAGCAATGAACTTTGGTATGTCGGCCCGGACTCCAGAATTCTCCATGCCGGGTAATAGTGCGCTCGAGCCAGAATACGTAGACTCCAGCTAACGCGATAGGTATGAGTTTCCAAAGCGCCTTTAATCATTGCTACATTTATAAGGATTTAAGGGGTTTTAAAAAAAAATAGCCAGACCTATAGCAGGCATGACTAATTAACGACGGAGTGTTTTGATTACTTTATACGCGATAATGGTGACAAAAGTAATAACACAGGAGATAAATATCGTCCCAACTAATCCTGTCGCCATCATCCAAGCCCATACTATAACCAGAGGGAAGATAAGGATAGTTAGAATTCCAATGACGACTATGGTTTCTCTATCACGTCGCATAATCTAATTCCCTCTCCATCCGCTACAAAACCCATGATATAGCGGAAGTATATTTTGCCATCCTTCCCTTTATATTTGATTGACCACTTCCCGTATTGTTCTATTATTTCTGGCCCGGACTCTATGAACTTCTGAAACTCCTTAAATCCTGCCTTAATTTTCTCTATATCCTTCTCTATCCTGTTTTCAATGGTTATAGTTTCAGGCATCATTACGGTTTTCTTCTTTCCATCTTTTCCTTCTACTTCAACTTTTCTTACGGTCTCATGTACTTCTCTAAATAGAAAAGATTCGTACGGTATTTTATCTAAGTCTAATCCATTCATATCATAGTTAAGAGTTTTAGATTTATTTCCTTATTATCGATGGAATTTATAACATTAGGATGTGGAGATAAATTTGACCGGGGTAAGTTTGAAGCACCGAAGAATAGGCCATATTTTTGTAAGCCGACTGGCGGATTATGGGGTTCGCCTACTGATTCTTCTTGGGGTTGGAGGCAGTGGGTAGAAAGTGAAATGCCGCAGTGGATGGAGAAGAAGTATGGATTATCAGCTTTTAAGTTTACTCTGAATTCGAAGGCGGAGATTTATACAATTGATTCACCAGCCGACCTAATCATGGTTCCGCACATAATAGAAGGAAATATAATGACTGCCTGCTTTGGGAATTTGATTGATTTCGAAAAGATGGCGACAGAGTATGATGCAATTTACTTAACGGCAGATGGAGAGAGGACGACGAGATTTAGTGATTATGAGTATGGTATGTCTCTCTATGGTTGGGATTGTGAAAGTCTATTAGTTCTTCGGCCGGACAATATCGAAGTGGTATAAAAGGATATCACTTCCTATTTTTTCCTTATCTATGAATGAAAAACGATATGATAAAAGAAAAACAGTTTAGGTTAATACTTCGAGAACCCGGCCGAGGAGATAAAGTTTTGGTCGAGGGAAGTGAAGAGTTTGTAAGCAGGCACCGTACTAAGTTATCTCTCAAGTATAATCCGGACTTCTTAGTTATTGAGGAAGTTAAGGAGGAAGACGAGGATTATGAAATTGGAATGCCTGGGATTATCATTTCATTAGTATTATCACTTATTATTCTTGGTATCTATGGAAAGAAGAGAGGATAAGAGATATATTGCAGTCGTTCGAGATAAGGTTTCTGGGAGTTATGCATTTCGTGGGGTGGCAGATGAGAAGAAAGTCCTGAAGAGCGTTGAAGTCCTAAAGAAAAGAGGAATTCGTGAGAGGGACA
>Ga0247611_10009009_pt1 | contig 12136 bp, 10 predicted proteins | sample 177DNAGHGhighgp2_FD_192422 | JGI IMG/M metagenome (GOLD analysis project Ga0247611, IMG submission 192422) | Sheep rumen microbial communities from Palmerston North, Manawatu-Wanganui, New Zealand - 1770 DNA GHGhigh gp2 | ecosystem: Host-associated > Mammals > Digestive system > Stomach > Rumen... | reverse complement strand
CTTCACCGTGTATAACGAGTACTCCGTGGAAAATATCTGGACCATTCCCATGGACAAGGATCTGTACACCAATCAGCAGCAGAATCTCTTCCGTTCGTACCACTACCGTCATGCTGCCGCCTATGGCTTTACCGGTGAGAACGGCTCCTGCGCCACGCAGAAGGTGCTCGACATCTTCGGTTACGACTCAGACGACGAGGATGTACGTTTCTCCTTGAACTATTGGGCGGGGGAAGTGTTAGACCTGAATTTCGAATTTGTAACCGACAGAACCGGTAATCATTTGAGATACTACCCACGCGAAGTGGCCATGGACCTGAGCGGCAGTCCGTTTGTAGAGACAGCCGGTGCCCGCATGAAGAAATACGAGGTGGATAAGAATGCCACGAAAGACGGGAAGCTCATGGATAATGATATTGTGCTGTTCCGTTTTGCTGATGTCCTGCTGATGCGTGCTGAGGCCAAATTCCGTCTGGGAGGAGCAACCTATCAGTATAATGGTGAAGGTCCAACGGCGCAGGATGATTTCAATGCCATTCGCGAAAGGGTAGCCGAGAATCCCCGTGAGCTCACCCTTCAGAACCTGTTGGACGAGCGCCTGCTGGAACTCTGCTGGGAGGGCTGGCGCCGACAGGACCTGATTCGCTTCGGTCAATACGAGAGTCTTTTTGAAGGTGATGCCTATTACTCCAAGGTTAACGAGAAAGACGGTCATACCCGTCTTTTCCCCATCCCTGCAGTCGTCATTGCCACGAACCACAACATCGTACAGAACCCCGGTTATTAAACAATAAGGTAGATCATGGTTAACTGACAGGTCTGTCATGCAAAATGCCAGTTTGTCAGCAAAATACCCCATAGGCACATTTGTTGCATCTATGTTGGTGAGACCGATCAGAAGCGGTTCCCAATATAAACAAATGTTTCACTTAAAGTATAATTGGAGGTATTGATTATGTTACCAGTAATGTTTAAAAACAGTTGGTTCCCAACATTATTTGACGATTTTCTGAACACTGACTTCATGCCTCGTGCCAACGCAACAGCACCTGCAGTCAATGTCAAGGAGAGTGACGAAGCTTATACCATGGAGGTAGCTGCTCCGGGCATCAAGAAAGAATACTGTCGTGTAAGCATCAACGATGAGGGTAACCTGTCCATCGCTATTGAGAACAAGATGGAGCACAAGGAGGAAGATAAGCACAACCATTATCTGCGCCGCGAGTTCTCGTATGCTAACTACGAGCAGAGCTATGCACTTCCTGATGATGTGGAGCGCGAGCATATCTCAGCCAAGGTCGATAACGGTATCCTTACCATTGTTCTTCCGAAGATGAAGAAGGAAGAGAAGAAGATGTCTAAGAGCATCGAGGTGGCATAAGCGCAAGCCATACGCTCGTTAGTTATTAAAACGCCCAAATCCCTACAAGGATCTGGGCGTTTTCGTTTTCTTGTATTCTTAGTCTTGTTTTACTTGTTCTTTTCGCGAATCCCCGTTTATCTAACATTTCATTTGTTGTAGCCGCTTTCAGGGTTCTCGTAATTGCTGATAGGAATCCTGAACTTCATCATCTCGTCGAGATTATGAACGGGATGCTCCATATCCGATGGGATAGGACGGTGTGAGAAAGTCTGGAAATAGAGCAGACAGGCATCACGCCACCACTCGCTGTCGCGGACCTGGATGCGGAGCTTGCGCTGTACGTCATCAAAGCGCTGCGTGTCAATATATGGCTCCATCGTATCCCAGATTTTCAGGAAACGGCGGGCCTCTTGCACACCATTGTCATATTTGTGGCACAGCTCGTCCCAGAAGGTACGTCCGCTCTTCATCTTAAAGTCCCAAGGCACATGATGGAACCACGCCAGCACTTCCTCCGGACAGGTGTTGATATCGTTGTAGAGCTTACAGAGCTCGTCGGGATACTGCTTCACATTACCTGATCCTTTCGTCGTGCGGTCAAAGCCCATACCGATGCTGTCGGCCTTATGGTAGTAGGGTGGGGTCCAGTCGGCCCTCAAGCCGCGCGGTGCATACCAGGGCTCAGGACCGTAATGGTGCCCTCCTGCGAAGATATGATGAATACCTAATGGCATCATGTAGTTCACGCAGGCCTCCCTACTGGACATCATCAAGTCAACAAGGATTCCCCAAGGTTCCCCGTATCTTGCCGGATAGAGGGCACTACACAGATCTGTTCTGGTAGCGGGATGCTTATAATCTGAAATAAGATTCCATGTCTGTCTGAGCCACTCATAGGCAATATCCGCCGATCTCAGATTGGGGTTCCATGCCAGACGACCGAAGGCGTACCAGTTGGCCTGTGCGAAGTGGTGACCGCACCAGTTCACATCATCGCCGATATTGGCCACACCAGCCATAGCCTTCAGACTGCCAGGTTTCACAAACGAGAAGAACTCCTGCCACATCGGGGCGAGATAAACCAGGTGGTTGGCGGCACCCAGGTACTCCTGCGTGATCTGGAACTCCACCATCATCTGCGTCTTCTTCATGGCAGTGAACAGCGGACTGTACGGCTCCCTTGGCTGGAAGTCAACCGGACCGTTCTTGATCTGGATGATGACATTGTCGGCAAACTGTCCGTCGAAGGGCATGAACTCCTCGTAGGCCTGGTTGGCACGGTCGCTGCTCTGGGGATTATATACGAAGGCTCGCCACATCACAATACCCTTGTGCGGCTTGAGTGCACCAGCCAGCATGTTCGCACCATCAGCGTGCGTACGTCCGAAGTCCTGCGGTCCCGGTTCCCCCTCCGAGTTCGCCTTCACCAGGAAGCCACCGAAGTCGGGTATGAGCTTGTAGATCTCATTCACCTTATTCTTCCACCACTTGATGACATTCGCATCGAGCGGGTCGGCAGTCTCCAGTCCGCCCACCTTGATAGGCGAGGCGAAGTTGATGGACAGATAGACGCGAATACCATAGGGACGCAACTGGTCGGCAATGCTCTTGGCCTTCTGCAGACTCTCGGTGGAGAGTGCCTCAGGCTTGGCGTTCACATTGTTGAGCACCGTACCGTTGATACCCACCGACGCATTGGCACGGGCGTACATCTTCATTCGCTCCGGCGTGGGATTCAGGAAGATACTCTTACCCGCAAAGCCACGCTCCACCGTACCGTTGGGATTATCCCAGTGGTTCAGGATACGCAGGTCGTAGAAAGGCTTCTCCGTGATATCCAGCCGGTCCATGGATTGATCAAAATAAACCCCGTTCTCGGATATCTGCTGCAGGCGCAACAGGTGGTAGGCACCGTAGAGCAGACCTGCATCGTTCGCAGCCGAGATTACGGTCTTTCCCCCCAGACTCTTGATGGTGTAGCCATCTTTGGGCAAGCCCTTCTGTCGTTTCAGAATCACCGGTCCGCCTTGCCAGTAGGTTTGCAGTTCGGCCATGGCCGTACCCTTGACTCCTGTGATTGTTGATGTTGTTTTAGCCGTGTCGAAGCGTAGCCACAGACTACTGCCGTCTTCTCCACTTGTGGCAGCGTAAATGCATCCTGCAAATAGCAGGACGAGTGCTGAGATTAGCGTCCTTTTCATTGTCGTTGTTTTAGTAATTCTTCAAATCTTCTACAAAGATACGCAAAAAAAAGCACTGTAGCTAACTTTAGCAACATTATTAACAAATATTGAGTCTATATAGAAATAATTGCGTACCTTTGACTTCGTCGAAAGTACTTTCGTTCGGAAATAAAAAGAAAAACAAGTTTTCCTTTTGTATTTCGCTCACTTAATCGTACCTTTGACTTCGTCGAAAGTACTTTCGCTCGGAAATAAAAAGAAAAACATGTTTTCCTTTTGTATTTCGCTCACTTAATCGTACCTTTGCAAACGATACAATGAATAAAGGACTGATCATATTCGACTTTGACGGTACGCTGGGAGATACCCGACGTAATATTGTCAAAACCATGCAGATGACTATCGAGGAGCTGCACTTGCCGAATCGGGTGGAGGAGGAGTGTGCAAGTACTATCGGTCTGCCACTTACTGTCTGCTTTGAGACGCTGTTTCCTCATTTGCACAAAGAAGAAATACAACAATGTGCTGATACTTACCGGCGTATCTTCGCTGAGAACCTTCAGTCGATGACACCGCAGCCTTTTCCTGGAGTCATCCAAACCCTCAAAACCTTGAAACAACAAGGTTACGTGCTTACCATAGCTTCTTCCCGTTCACACGTTTCCCTTGTAGAGCTTTCTCATAACATGGGCATAGCAGACTGTATCTCTTACCTGATCGGGGCTGACGATGTGAAAGAGGCGAAGCCTATGCCAGAACCTGTCCTGAAAACCCTTGCCGCCATGCGCTTTCCTGCTAGCAAGACACTTGTTGTCGGGGACATGGCAGTAGATATTCTCATGGGAGCCAATGCAGGTGCAAAAACCTGTGGCGTTACATGGGGCAACGGGAGAAGGGAAGAACTGGAGCAAGCTGGAGCAGACTATATCATTGATCGTATGGAAGAATTGTTGCATATCATTCATTACCATGGTTAGAAAAGCAAAGAAAAGCGACATCGGGCGTATTATCGACCTTCTGCATCAAGTTAATATGGTGCATCATGTTATCCGTCCCGACCTATTCAAACCCTATACCACCAAGTATAATGAGCAGGAACTTGCAGACCTGCTCAACGATGACAGTAAGCCGATCTTCGTTTACGATGACGGAGATGTGTTGGGACATGCTTTCTGTCAGATCAATGAAGTGCGAAACCATGCTTTGTTACAAAACGTCAAGACGCTGTATATTGATGATATCTGTGTTGATGAACAAGCACGCGGTAAACACATCGGAAAGGCTTTATACGAATTTGTCCGTGATTATGCCCAGTCGATTGGTTGCTATAACATTACCCTCAATGTATGGGAGGGTAACGACTCTGCCTATTGTTTCTACCAGAACATGGGGATGAAAGTGCAGAAAACGGGAATGGAGGTTATTTTATAGTACCTTCGCACCGAAAATTTAACGATAAACATTTCAAACAAATCATATGTCTATTAGAAAACTAATCCTATGCCTGTTTGCAGCAAGTTCGTTGCAGATGCATGCTCAGTATCTTGAGCACCTTTACGATTACATCGAGAACACCTCAGTCTTTGAAGAAAACCAAGAAGAAGGTCATGCCTATTATCAAACCGGTCAGCAACTCTCGCTCAACGGTAACTGGCGGTTCTTCTTTGCCAACACCCCCGAGGAAGTGCCGCAGAATTTCTTTGCCACGAGCTTCAAGGACAGTAAGTGGCGCAACATCCCTGTGCCCAGCAACTGGGAGATGCAAGGCTATGGCGACCCGCAGTTCCGCAATGTGCCTGCTCCGTTCAAGGCCAATCCCCCTTATGTGCCCCGGGAGTATAACCCCACCGGCGCTTACAGGAAGACCTTTACCATACCCTCATCATGGAAGGGACAGCAGGTATTCCTTCGTATGGAAAAGACACAAAGCGCTTCTTTCGTATGGGTGAACGGTCATCAGGTTGGTTATAATGAAGGCGGTCAGGAGCCTGCCGAATACGACGTAACTCCTTATGTACAACCGGGTAAGAACCTTTTGGCTGTATGTGTACTTAAATATTGCGACGGCTACTATCTGGAAGGACAGGACTACTGGCGCTTGGCGGGTATCTTCGATGATGTGATGCTCTATGCCACGCCCAAGACGCGCTTGTTCGACTGGTATGTAACCACCGATCTTGACGATCAATACAAGGATGCTACGCTCAAGGTGGCTGTGGATGTGAAGAAATACGAGGACGCTCGTGGCTCCTACGCCGTGCGTGCCACGCTTACCGATGCGAAAGGTAATCAGGTGAAGCAGCTCACCACCGATCCCTTCACGATGGAAGGGAAGGGGAAGAAGACTGTGGAGCTGTCGTCGCTCATTGCCAATCCCGACAAGTGGACCTGCGAGACGCCTGTGCTCTACCAGCTGAAACTCGAGCTGCTCAACGAGTCAGGACAGGTCATGCAGCAAATCAGCAGTAAGATGGGATTCAAGGAAACCGAGATCCGTCATCAGGTGTTCTACCTGAACGGTCAGCCCATCAAGATCAATGCCATCAATACACACATGCAGCACCCCGATCTGGGACACGCCATGGACGAAGCCACCATCCGCAAGGATATGGAGATTCTGAAACAGCACAACTTCAACGCCGTGCGCACCTCACACTATCCTCCCGTGAACAAATACCTGGAGCTGGCCGACGAGTATGGTCTGTACATCATCGACGAGGCTGGTACCGAGGCTCACGCCACGGAATATATCTCCAACGACCAGCGTTTCCGCGGGATGTACCTGGAGCGTGTACAGAAGATGGTGTTGCGCGACCGCAATCATGCCAGTGTGCTCTTCTGGAGTGCGGGTAATGAGAGTGGCGAAGGTCCGCTCATCACCGAGGTTGTGAACGAAGGCAAGCGCCTCGACCCCACACGCTATTTCATGTACGGAGGTAATGCCTACGCCCATCCCGGTGAAGATATCATAGGTCCGCGCTATCCAACGCCTTACGAGTTGGAGATGAACACCGCCATGGTGCCCGAGAGCGAAGACCCCCGTCCGTCGTTCATGGACGAATACCTCTCCGTGGCAGGTAATGCAGGTGGCGGACTGGATGAATACTGGTCTGCCATTCGTCGCCATCCCCGTTTGATGGGTGGTGCCATCTGGGATTTCGTCAACCCCGGTCTCACCGAGCATATCCGTCCTTTGAAAGACAGCTCTCCTTTCAACACCCCCGTACACCTCATGGGTAATGCCAAGGTGGAGAAAGGCGTGTTGCACCTGAGCGGACACGACGAGTGGGTGGAAGTCTATCGCAGTAACAATGTGGAGCTGTCGGGTAAGGCCCTCACCATCAGTTTCGATGTGAAGCCCGGTAAGCTGAGCGGCACCTACGAGGGAGCCCCCTATATCACCAAGGGAAACACCCAGTTCGGTGTTGTTCAGAAAGGGAACGACAAGCTGCAGTTCTATCTGCACTCCGGTGTGAAGCACACGCTCGACGTCGATCTGCCCGACAACTGGATAGGCAAGTGGCATCATATAACAGCTACCTGGGACAGCAAGGAAATGAAACTCTACATCGACGGTGAGCTGAAAGGCACTGAGAAGACCGCCGCAGAACCTGCCATGAACCGTCGTGGTCCCCGAGGTGGAGGCGGTGGTGAACGCGGAATGCTCAGCAACTTCCCGTACCCCATCAACATCGGTAGGTTTGCCGGCAATCATGCCCAGGACCCCCAAACCATCCTTACGGCTGATGCCGAGATGGACAATGTGGCTATCTATAACCAATGTCTGGCCGATGGCGAAGGAAAAGCCGACGATGCTGTGCTCTACCTCACGTTCGATGGTAATGGCGACGAAGGTACCTTCTTTACCATTGGTGGTAATATGCGTACCTATGGCTGTATCTGGCCCGACCGTACGGTGCAGCCCGAGATGAAACAGATGAAGTGGACCACACAGCCCATCAGCTTCCGTCTGCTCAACGCAGAGACGGGTGAGGCAGAGGTTACCAACCGACTGTTCTTCACCGATCTCTCGCAATATGCCACCCATTGGACTCTGATGGCCGATAATCAGGTGTTGGAAGAGGGCGATATCCAGCTCTCCACAGCGCCGAACCAGAAACAGATCATCAGGATTCCCTATCATAAACCTTCTATCGTACCGGGAAAGGAGTATCGTGTCACCATTACCTCCATGTTGAAGAACGATGAGGTGTGGGCAAAGAAAGGTCATGAGGTTGCATGGGATCAGCTGGAGCTCTCGTCGTGGAACCTCCCTGCACCTGCAGAGAAGTTGTCTGCACAGAACCTGCGTATGCAGCAGGACGACCAGCAGATCACAATCTCGGGCAAGGGTTTCTGCTATGTCATCAGTAAGGAAACCGGTAACCTGGAGCAGGTGGAAATCGAGGGAAAGCCCGTACTCATGGCGCCCCTCACGTTCAACCTCTGGCGTGCTCCCACTGCCAACGAGTTCGACTCATGGGATGCGTACCGTGTCAACGGCGGCTATGCTGAAGGATATGGCAACATGGTTTCCACCTTGTGGTATTCCAAAGGTGTGAACCAGCTCAGCATCCGTCCTTCACATATTGAAGTCACGCACAACGACCGCGAGACTACTGTTACCGTGAATCAACTGGTGCAGGTGGGCGCTTCGTCCTACGGAGCTCTCGACCTGTATATCCAAGGTGTACAGCTGTGCGGATTCAACCTCGACTATACCTATCATTTCTACGACGACGGTACGGTTAAGATCGAGAACCATGTCAGTCCGCAGGGCCGTCTGCCCGAGATGCTTCCCCGCATCGGTTTCACCACCTCTGTAGCGAACGATTTCGATGCCATTACTTGGTATGGTCGCGGTCCCGAAGAGAATTATCCCGACCGTAAGACGGGTTATCAGGTGGGCGTATGGACCAAGACGGTGGCTGATATGTACGAGCCTTACCTCCTGCCGCAGGATCATGCGCTGCGCACAGAAAACCGCTATGTCCGGTTGTTGGACAAGGAGGGCAGGGGAGTGCAGATATCCATGAACGAGCCCTTCAACTTCAACGCCTATTCCTTCACCACTGATAACCTGACGAAGAGTCAGTTCACCTATCAGTTGCAGCCGCAGACCGACCGCTACACCCTGAACCTCGACTACAACACCACGGGCGTTGGTTGCACCTGCGTCTATGTGCTCGACGAATACAGGGTAAAGCCGGAATCGTACAACAGGGTTATCACTATCAAGCCCTGTGGGAAATGAAATAAGGAAAGCCTACCCCTAGCCCCTCCCAAGAGGAGGGGAACAGAGAAAGAGGATGAGCATCATCCTCTTTCTTTGTATGTATCCGTTTCATCTGAGTAATCAGTGTTCGTTTTATCTCTGAAAGAAATTATCATAATTATCATAATTATCCCAAAAATATTATTTGATACGGAATACATAGCCTTTTCCGTTTTTGGCTTAGCCTTCCTCCTCCTCGCTCGACAGAGTTTATACAAGTATAACTCTGTTCTCGCTCGTTCGTCGTTTCCGATAATTTCCGTTTCTTCCGTTATAAAAATCTTTGCGCCAATCGCTTTGAGAATAGGTGACAGGAATGTCCCTTGTCACCCTCAGTTGAAAAGGTCAGCTTTTCCAGTACAAAGTCCACTAACCCGGGAAAAGGGACAACAAAAGCAGGAAAACAGACAACCTGATCAGAGAGATAAGTCAACAGAATCAGTATAATAAACAGTAATTAACAAAACAGCAACAAATCAGGGCTCAAAGGAGTCAACACTATACAGGGAAAGACAACATTTTGTTTCTTTTCATACCAACCAGAACGAACAATCGAACGAACAGTTATTTGTCCACATACATATATCTCCCTTTAGAATAATAATAAATAATATATATTATTTATTATTATTCTAACACTAAATGTGTGTTGCTAACTTAGTACTGTTCGTTCGATTGTTCGTTCTCTTGTAAATTATCGCAGTCAATCTCTCATAGTTAATGCCGCGCTCGCTAAGAGTGAAAACGTCATTCACTGGGAGTAAATGCCGCGTTCAATATTTTTTAACATAAACATGGCGGTTTCTTAACAGAAATTTGCACGCTACGGGGGTCGAAATTTGGAGGGTGGTGTTTTTTGTTGTACCTTTGCAACGCATTTGAAGATGCAGTGCGAGTGAAGTTAAAGAGACGACAGGTAGTGCGCAGACTTGGAGAATCGGAGACCATCTCACAACCGTTAACCCTATTTATTAACTTTAAATCTAATTATTATGGCAAGACTGATTATCAAAAAGTACAAGAACACCAACGACAAGAGTGCCGCCTTCGGCAAGACCTACGGACGCCTGGTACATCAGGACACGATGAACACCAGTGACCTCTGCCGCCACATGATGAAACACGGCACGATCTACACCTCGGACATCGTGAAGGGCGTGGTGGAGAAGTTCATCAACTGCTTCGAGGAGCTGCTCATGGAGGGCAACAAGATCAAGCTCGACGGTCTGGGCACGTTCTACCTGACTGCAACGACCGAGGGCGTGGCCGACGAGAAGGACTTCTCAGCGAACAACGTGAAGGCCATCCACGTACGATTCCTGCCCGACCAGAGCAAGGAGAGCGAGTACACGGCCAAGATGCTCACCTCAAAGGCTAAGTTCCGCTCGGTGACCGGGGAAGCTATGCCGGGAGCCGAGGAGGGCGAAGGCGAGAATAACGGCTAAGCCTTCTGGAGGAAGCAAGAAGCAGGAGGCAAGAAGCAAGAGATATGCTTCGAGTACAAGTGGTTTGATAATGAATACTGTATATGATGCCTGTATCTCAGTGGAATTCTCCTTCCTCCCTTCTCCTTCCTCCCTCCTCGAAAACAAAGGTAATCATAAAGTTCAATGTTCAATGTTCAAAGTTCAAAGTTATGAAGAAGGAAACCTGGAAATTCATCATTCAGACAGTAGCAGCCATCTTGACCGCCATCGCCACCAGCCTGGGTGTCACCAGCTGCCTGTAGGAGCCACCCCTGACCCCTCCATAAGGGAGGGGAACCAAGAATAAGAGGATGAGAAATCATCCTCTTATTCTTTTTCAACTTTTTTCTTAATTCCTTGGAACTCTCAGGAATTTTTGGTATCTTTGTGGCGATTTTATTCACTATAAATTGAAAAACAATTCCAATGAACAAGAAAAACACTTTGATCATCTTGCTCGCCCTGCTTATTGCACCTACTTGCATGGCGGCAAAGAAGAAAGTTAAGAAACAGGGAAAGGTGCGTGAAGACGTGACGGTGGAGCAGCTGTTGAAAGAATAGTGGTTGAGAATCCCTACATGCCTATTCTTTCTTCAGGTAATCGAATAAGTTAATGGTTCCTGCTTCGTTTTCGATGTTAAGCGCAGGGACTTGTTCCACCATGCGTGTGGAGCCATTGGCTTTATTGACGTAGAAATAGGTCATGGCAGCTGTATAGCTGCGGAAGATGACTTGATAGGTTGAATCGGTTTCTTCTCCCATCGTGACGTACATGATGGAAGGGTTCTCTTCGGCGATACTCCAGTCGAACTGACTGTGGCAATAGTTGTTGACGCCTTCGTAGGCCATTTCTGCCGTTATCTCGCTCTTGGGTGAGCTGGGGTGGCAGGAGCATAGGAGTAATGCGATGAATAGGAATGAATAAACGATTTGTTTCATATTATTTCTCATCAAAATAGCAAAAATCAGTAAATTATGTGTGCAAATATACTTCTTTTTGTCCAATTATTCGTATTTTTGCATCAATAAAAGTAATTATAATTGATGAATGGTATGAGAAAAATGACAGTCATCATTCTTATGGCAGCAGTATTGCTCGTGGTAACAACCATTGTGTGTTGCATTCATGTAAGAGGTCAGATACTGGATGGACCGGGCATGGAACGTGAAGTGACGGAACAACCCACAAAGAGTCTGAAGAAGGTGTATAATGAGGAAATCAACCCTATAGAGCAGATTGATCAGGCTGTTGCGAAGGCGAAGACCGAAGGGAAGTTCGTGGTATGCCAGGTAGGCGGTAACTGGTGCCCCTGGTGCCTGAAGTTTGCCGATTTCATTGCGAACGACACAGCCATCAGTAAGGTGATTGACGAGAACTTCGAGTATATCCATGTGAATTACAATCCTCGTAAGTCGCAAGGTCCTGAGCAGGTGGAGCAGGGGAAAGCCCTGATGAAACGGCTGGACAATGCCGGACGGTTCGGGTTCCCTGTATTCGTGATTCTCGACGAGGAGGGAAAGATCTTGCATATTCAGGATTCCAGCTTCCTGGAGGAGGGCGAAGGCTACAATCAGGAGAAGGTGCTGCGGTTCTTCAAGAACTGGACTCCCAGCGCTGTAAAAGGGTAGATGAAGCGTGATGGTAAGACAGCATGTTACACATATGACAATGCGTAGGAGTGGGGTGGTGGCCTTGCATAACCAGAAATGGCGCATGCGCGGTTTCTTCGGCATACGTCTATAAGTATATTTGATTCAATAACTTACATGATATGTTTACACAATCTGATGAATATCGCCGCGACGAGCTTATCCGCATCATTGAGCGTACCATTGAGAAGCTGACGTT
>Ga0247611_10009008_pt1 | contig 12137 bp, 10 predicted proteins | sample 177DNAGHGhighgp2_FD_192422 | JGI IMG/M metagenome (GOLD analysis project Ga0247611, IMG submission 192422) | Sheep rumen microbial communities from Palmerston North, Manawatu-Wanganui, New Zealand - 1770 DNA GHGhigh gp2 | ecosystem: Host-associated > Mammals > Digestive system > Stomach > Rumen... | reverse complement strand
CTTGACTATGCAACTTCGCACCCCGAGGGGCATGTGGTGGTGATTAATCCGGGGTATATCATTGGTCCTTACGATGTTAAACCCTCGTCTGGGCGGATGCTTCTGGCGGCATACCGTAAGCCGCTGATGGTGGCTACGCGTGGGGGTAAATGTTTTGTGCCGGCGGTTGATGTGGCCGATGCTGTGGCCCAGGCACTGACCCATGGTGAAAATGGCCACAGATATATCCTTACGGGAAAGGATGGATGCCTTGGTATGAGCGAGTTGTATGCACTTCAGTCCAAGACGATGGGCTATCGTCAGCGGGTGCTTGTGCTGCCGAACTGGCTTGTGCTGATGGCTGGCCGTGTGGGCGATCTGCTGCGTGCCGTAGGGTTGAAAAGTGAGCTCTCGACCAAGAATGTGCGTCAGCTTTTGGTTCGTGAGTATTATGATAACTATCATGGTCTATGTGATTTAGCGTATCATCAAACTTCAATCAAACAGGCAATAACCGAATTTTATCAATGGAGAAATACCATCAAATCATGAAAAAGATTGTTTTTGTCATGTTCGCAACTGTGATTCTTGCAGGTTGCCATAGCCGTCAGAACGAGGCTATTATGAAAAGAAGCTCGTCGGGTAAGACGCTTGAGGTGCTTGTGGCGGCCGATCGTGGCTATTATACCGGTGCTACCAAGGCGTTGATTGATACCATTTTCTGTTGTCCGCAGGAGGGTCTTCCCCAGCCCGAGGTAAGGTTTGATGTGGTTAACGTGCCTGTGTCGTCGCTCCGCAATACACAAATGTTCCAAATGCACAGGAACATAATTATTTGCGATGTCAAGGAAGGCAATCCCGACAAGTTGTATATCCACCATGACCAGTGGGCTTCGCCTCAGGTGGTGGTCGACATTGCGGCAAGCAGTGAGGCATCGCTCCGCGATTTGTTGAAAAAGCATGAAGAACGCATTTTGGAAGAGATATACAAGGCTGAGCATCAGCGTATGATAAAGGCTTTCCACAATGTGAGGAATATTGATTTGATGAACCGTGTGAGCGAGAAGTTTGGGTTTGAGTTGACTTTCAGCGATGAGTTCCGCTGGGCCAAGGAGGATGCCGACTTTGCATGGATAAGGAAGGAAACGAAAGATTTCGGCCTCGATGTGTTGGTACATGTGATGCCCTATCAGAGTGAGCAACAGTTTGCTACTGACAAGATTTATAATCGGTTGGATACCATCATGCGCCGTGAGGTGGCAGGGCCGGCCGAGGGCAGTTACATGGGAACCGAGCGCAGGATACCGATCGAGAGCCGTATGGTCGAGTTCGAGGGCTCGGAATATTGCATCGAAAGCCGTGGCCTGTGGCGTCTGTTTGGAGACTTCATGGGCGGTCCGTTTGTGAGCTACACGCTGCTTTCGCCCGATGGCAAGCAGGTGGTCGACCTCGTGGGGTTTGTGTACTGTCCCCGTTTTGACAAGCGCGACTATTTAATGCAAGTAGAAAGTATTTGCCATTCAATCAAGTGGCTCGCAAATGAATAGACTTTTGGTTGGGCTGTGTTTGCTGGTGTCGCTGCCATTGATGGCGCAGCAACGCGACTTTATCGGTCGCACAGAGTTGCTGTTCTGCGGTGGCGGGATGAATTACATTGGCGACCTGAATAACCAGAGTGTTTTTGGCCGTGTGCATGCTGCCTACGGTTTCGGGATGCGTTGCCATTTGGATAACCGGTGGGCACTGACTGGTCGGGTGAACAAGGGTGAGATATCGGGAGGTGATCCCGATTGGATTGAGTTGCGAAACCTCAGTTTCCGTTCGGAAATTTTTGAGGTGTCTGTTGTGGGTGAATTCTCGTTTTGGCCTTATGGACAAGGCTCGATTGACCATCAGTGGACCCCCTATATTTTCGGTGGCCTCGGCCTGTTCCATTTCAACCCGATGGCTCACTATGCTGTAGGAAACGGCGATGAGGTGTGGGTTGAGTTGCAACCGTTGCATACCGAAGGGCAAGGGACGGTGCAATATCCTGATCGCAAGCCGTATACGTTGACCCAACTTTGCATGCCTTTTGGCATTGGCTTCAGGTGGCGTCTGGGTAAGACTTTTTCGCTATCGGCCGAATATGGTTTCCGAAAGACATGGACGGATTACATTGATGATGTCAGCACCACCTATGTTGGGGCGGACCTCTTGACAGAAAGCAGCCCCGACGGTGCGTTGGCGGCTATCTTGGCCGACCGGAGCTTTGAGGTGCGGGATGGGTATGTAAACGCTGTTGGTATCAAGCGTGGTGACGATTCGTTGGACGATATGTATAGTTATTTTCATATTTCGCTTGGTGTGAGTCTCGAAACCTTGCTGGGTTGGATGCGTCCCAAGCGTTGTAAATTATAAACTTAAACAGATGATTACATTAGACCAGATTGACAAAAACCGTGTGCCCCAACATGTGGCAATTATTATGGACGGTAATGGCCGTTGGGCCATGAAGCAGCAGCATGAACGCTTGTTTGGTCATCAGAACGCTTTCACCGCGGTGCGTCAGGCGGTCGAAGCCGGAGTGCATACTGGTGTCAAATATTTGACATTGTACACGTTCAGTACTGAAAACTGGAATCGTCCGGAAGATGAGGTGGCCGGTTTGATGGAGCTGCTGATCAAGGCTGTACGTGAGGAGACCAAGACATTGATGGACAATAATGTCAAATTGACCATGATAGGCGATATCGACCGTATTCCTGAAAAGTCGCGTGTGATGTTACAGAATTGTATTGCTGAGACTTCGGGCAATACTGCGATGACCCTTATTCTCGCATTGAGCTATAGTTCGCGATGGGAAATTGCCGAAGCGTTAAAAAAGATATGTGCCGACCGTAGTCTCCGTCCCGAGGATGTGACCGAGGATACACTTCGCAACTATCTTACTACCAGGGATTATCCTGATCCAGACTTGTTGATTCGCACAGGTGGGGAATTGAGAGTGTCTAACTTCCTGTTGTGGCAGATGGCTTACACTGAGTTCTATTTCAGCGATATGCTATGGCCCGATTTCCGCCACGAGGATTTCTATGCTGCCATTTACGATTATCAGACTCGCCAGCGTCGCTTTGGTCAGACCGAAGCACAGGTCGAAGAAAAAAAGTGAAATTATTTTGCCGTCTATACAATAAATAGGAAGTAGGTGAGTTATATATTGGTTAAGTATTATTATATAGATGAAACAAGATATTAGACTGCTGCTACTTGCGACACTCCTGTGCCTGATGCCATGGGTGGGTCGTTCGCAGGTGATTGTGGGCAGTGACGAAGAATACGACTTGGACTATCTTACTCCCAAGACTTATGAAATTGGAGGTATATCATTTGAAGGGGCGGAGAATTTCGACACCCGAGTGGTGCAGCTGGTGGCTGGCCTGCAGGTGGGCGACCGCGTGAAACTGCCGGGCGATAAAATATCTGGCGCTATTGAGAATCTGTGGAAGCAAGGAATGTTTGAGGATGTGCAGATTCTTGTTACCCGAATACAAGGCAATATTGCTTTCCTGAAAATTGTACTTAAAGAACGTCCTCGACTGGAGAAATTCAAATTCACCGGTGTGAAGAAAGGTGAGGCGGATAAACTGAAGGAAGAAATCAAGCTTGTTACGGGCGAGGTGGTGACAGAAAACCTGCTTCGTACTTCGGTTAACAGAATTAAGGGCTACTATATCGGCAAGGGTTATACCCAGGCTGATGTTGACGTTGAAACCACAAAGGATACTACAGGTAGACTGGTGCTTACATTCAATGTGAACCGAGGAAAAGAGGTGAAAATTGACTCGCTCGTTTTTGTTGGATGTGATCACATCACGGCACCTGTGTTGCAAAGTAAGATGGAGAAAACGCGCGATGTGCATTACAGAGGACGTTTGTGGTCCAGTTCGAAAGAATTTTGGAAACTTCGCATCTTCACCAAGCCTTTCTGGAAAAAGAGCCGCTATATCGAAAATGATTTTCGTGAAGACCTTGGCAAGATAATCGAGTACTACAATGAGCAAGGATATCGCGATGCACGTATCGTCAGCGATACAATGTGGGTAGTGCCACAGGACGAGCTCGATATGAGTGAAAAGAAGAAGGCGAAGCAGGACCGCGTGAAGGTGAAAGTTGTGGTGTATGAAGGTAATAAATTCTACTTCCGCAACATTACATTCTCTGGTAACACCGTCTACGAGGACGAGGTTTTGCGTCGTGCTTTGCGTATTAACCGTGGTGATCCGTACAATCGTGAGTTGCTCGAAACCAACCTGAAATATAACCCATCGGGTACTGACATTACGTCACTCTATATGGACAACGGCTACTTGTTCTTCCAGGTGGTGCCGGTCGAGGTGGCAGTGGAGAATGACAGCATTGATATTGAGATTCGTATTGACGAGGGTAAGCAGGCCAGAATCCGCAATGTGTCGGTTGAAGGTAATACCATTACCAATGACAAGATTATTATGCGTGAACTGCGAACCCGTCCGGGAGACCTTTTCAGTCGCGATGCCATCATCCGCACCACGCGTGAGTTGGCTACACTGGGTTATTTCAAGCAGGAAACCATCGAGCCTCTGCCTCGCCCCAATGTAAAGGACGGCACGGTGGACATTGTCTACAAGGTGGAAGAGGGCAACACGAGTCAGATTAATCTTTCTGGTGGTTATGGCTCGGGTATGATTATTGGACAAATAGGATTGACCCTCAATAATTTCAGTCTGAAGAATCTTTTTAATCGTGATGCGTGGGTGCCGCTGCCTGCTGGCGATGGACAGAAGTTGTCGTTCAATGCCGTCACTAATGGTGATTCCTACTATTCGCTTAGTGCTTCGTTCACAGAGCCTTGGTTTGGTGGACATCAAGCCCAGTCTCTTACAGGAACGATTTACCATACTTTCACAAGTAATGGGTTTTATTATAATACATCGAGTCCCGATTATCGTAGCCTGCATATTTCAGGTGCTGGAATGAGTTTCTCGAAACGCTTGAAATGGCCTGACGATTTCTTTATCTTGTCGCATGCCCTTACTTACAAGCAATACCGACTGAACAATTACAATATTGCATCCAATATCTTCTCTAACGGTGTGGCAAACGATTTATCTTATGGCATCACCATCACGCGCAACTCCATTGATTCACCTATTTATGCCCGTAGTGGTTCAGAAGTCAGCATTAGTGCCAACGCTACGTTGCCTTATTCCTTAATTTCCGGCAGGGATTTTTCGGAAGCAACTCCACAAGAGAAGTATAAATGGAGTGAATATTATAAAGTTAATCTCCGCGGTTCGTGGATGCTTAACCTTGTGGGTGATGTGGTGTTGAATACCCGCTTCCGTTTCGGATTCATGGGTTACTATAATAAGGACATCGGACTGACTCCGTTTGGACGGTATGTACTTGGTGGTGATGGTCTCTCATCGTGGAATATTGATGGTCGTGAGATTGTCCCTTTGCGTGGATATGAGAATAATTCATTGAGTCCCGAAGCTGGTGCTTCGGTGTTCGACCGCTTCACTATTGAATTGCGTCAGCCTATTGTTGAAAGTTCTGCAACGACCATTTGGGTTATCGGATTCTTTGAGGGCGGTAACAGTTGGTCACACATTTCCGACTTCCAGCCGTTCAAAATGTATAATTCGGCAGGTGTAGGTTTTCGCCTGTATATGCCGATGATTGGTTTGATAGGTGTTGACTGGGGTTATGGTTTCGACGGCCTGTATGGTGGCAGCCATTTCCACTTCTCAATTAATCAAAGCATCGATTAATATATGAAATTAAGGATATTCATAATACTATCTCTGTTGTTTGTCACGATTTTACCGACAAATGCCCAAAAATACGCCTGCGTGAATACGGACTATGTGCTTCGAAGCATCCCTGATTACGCCAATGCCCAGAAGCGTTTGGACAAATATGTAACCGATTGGCAGAAAGAACTATCGGACAAGCTTACGGAACTGGATAATATGCGTGCAGAGTATGAGCAGGAGAGTTACCTTTTGCCCGACAATCTGAAGAAACGTCGTCGTGATGAGATTGCAGCCAAAGAGCAGGAAATAAAGAGCCTCCAGGCTCAGCGTTTTGGTCCGGGCGGAGATCTTGACAAACGTCGTGCCGAGTTGCTCAAGCCGGTACAAGACCGTGTTTATTCGACTATCGAACGAATTGCACACGAAAAGAACTATGCCTTTGTTTTCGACAAATCGGGTAGTGCAACGCTCCTGTTTGCCAATAAAAAATATGACATCAGTGACGAGGTGCTCGAACAACTCGGTTATAAGCCGGGTATTAACGAGGCAGAAAAGCAAGCTGCGGCCAGTGAGCAACAGAAGAAGCCCTCAAATCCTGAAATGCGGCGCCGTGACAATAAAGTCCAGGACACGCCGCTCCGTCCCATGAAAAATAAATAAATATTATAAGAAAATGAAAAAGACTTTTATCTTGATTGTCGCCTGTTTGTTTGCTTTTGGCGGCACCGCAATGGCTCAGAAAAACATTAAATTAGGCCACATCAACTCGAATGATTTGATGCAGATTATGCCCGGTCGCGACTCGGCACAGACTGTTCTTCAGGCTGAAGTGGCAGAACTGGAGACAACCCTTAAATCGATGCAGGCTGAAGCCGAGAAACGCTACAACGACTATATGGCTAATCAGGCTGGTTGGACTGACCTTATTCGTCAAACTAAGCAGCGTGAGATTCAAGACATGGCTTCCCGTATCGAGGAGTTTCAACAGAATGCCCAGAAACAGCTTCAGGACCGTGAGCAGGAGTTGTTGAAGCCAATTATTGACCGCGCTAAGAAAGCTATCGAGGAAGTCGCAAAAGAGGGCGGCTATTCCTATATCCTTGATGCTGGAACCGCTGCTATTCTCTATTCGCAGGACAGCGACGACATCATGCCTCTTGTGAAGAAAAAACTTGGTTTGAAATAAATATTGTAAAATAAACAAAAAGAGAACCCCGGCATTGCCGGGGTTCTCTTTTTTGTTGACTTGTCTTATCTTATTGCTTTCTTCTCCACCGTTCAACAATCTCTTCGGTGACCGGTGTGCGGAGGATAATCAGAGCCATACGGTTGTTTTCCTTCGGATAGTATTCCATGATTCCTCCAACAGGTTCCATGCGCAGCTGGTTCTTGTTGGCTCCAAAGTGCTGGGTCAGCATATTGTATGCAGCCTGGCATCGTTTCTCAGACAGCCACTGGTTGTGGGATGCGGTACCGGTTACAGAGTCGGCAGCACCGATAATATAGAATTCGAGGGTGTCTTCCATCTTGTTCATTTCCTTCGCAAACTTCTGGAGTGTCTTTCTGGCATTGTAGTCCAAGTCATATCTGTCGAGTTCGTAATAGACCACACATGCCGGCAACCCTAAGATCTCGTTCATGTTGAGTAGCTCTTCAATTACATTCAATGGTCTGGAAATAGGCTGACCATTATAGTTTTCATTGTAATTGTCTAACTGGTTCTGAAGGCTGTCGCGTTCTTGAATGATTGCGTTGAGTTCGTCAAGTGCACCGGTCATTAGTTGGCCAGAGAGATTCTGTACCGAATCAATTTGCTCATTGAGTTTCTCAATGCGGTCGGTCAGTCTAATTACAGTGTTACGTGCACCATAAGCCAAGAATTCGTGGTTGACTTGTTCGTAGGTGGAAATTTGAGTATATTGGTTATATTTCTTTACCTGTCGCAGGAGGTTGATTTTGGCACATACGGAAAGTGTAGGGATAAAATCGAAAATGGAGTATGCATTGTCGTAGGGCGACCAGTCCCATGTCGATTCAGAGCCGAACAGCTCAAGATGTGCGTTAAGTGAAATATGTCTGGTCCAAATGTATTCTGCCATGAATCCAAGTGAGAAAGCCAGTTCGCGGTTTTTGCGGAATTCTCCGACTTCATGATTGGTGCGTGGGTTAGGATTGATTTGCTTGCCGTAGAATACCGACATGCCCAGACCGATTGGCATGAAAATATGTAGGCGGGTTCGTTTACCGGCATCGTAACCGTTTAAGAAGTTGGTCCAGTCAAAGGTGACAAAGCCCAGAATTGATGCTGCATGTCCGTGGAATGGTTGGTAATCGAGATAACCAGTGCTATCAGGGGTGACATTCGTAAAGTCAATGAATGGTTGTAACCCATAACGAGACTGACCGTCCACATTGAACATCGAGAAGCGGAGTGAGACGGCAACGTCAGGAATAATCCACTTACCAATTTCTATTCGGCCATTGAAATTGAGTTTGTTGAATCTTGCTCTGGCTTCAATCTCATTGCCATGGAAGGTTTGAATACCGCCACCGATTGAAAAGTACCAGTTGTCGAAGGGGGACGCGATAATATATAATGATGTATCGCGGTCGGCACCGAGAGAAAAACCTCGCCCGAAATTCTGGGCCGAAACATAAGTGGTTGATCCAATTAATAGTAATAGTAAGAGGAGTTTTTTCATGGTATTGAATTAAAACTTTTTTGTCTTAATATTTGCTTTTGTTTTGGATTAATTAATGTCATCTGTTTTTTCCTCTGTGGACAATTTATCATCAGAGTACCCATATCCATAACCATATCCGTAGACATACCCGTATCCGTAGCCATAACCATATCCGTACCCGTACCCGTATCCGTACCCGTATTTCTTTTCTAAAGGAGTAAGTTTCTTGTATGTTACATCGTTCAACAGCAATGCCATGCCGGGGAACAAATGGTCTTTGTACATTGAATCGACATTCTCGAGCATACGTTTGTCAAATTTGCCAGAACGGATTACGAACAATGTATTGTCGACCACATGCTTGATGACATCGGTGTCGGCCACAAGCCCGGTCGGTGCGGTGTCGAGAATGACAAACTCATATTCTTTCCGAAGTTCGGAAATCAAAGAGTCCAAGCGACGGCTACCCAGCAACTCTGTCGGGTTGGGCGGGATTGGGCCGGTAAAGATTGAGTCTACACCTTTGCCAATCAAGTCGTGCTTAACAATCGAATGCCAATCGTTGTTGTGGCCAACCAGGTAGGCTGAAAGTCCTTCGTTTTTACGCGAATAAAATTGGTGCGTCATCGAACCTTTGCGCAAATCCAGGTCTAAGGTTATCACTTTCTTTCCTGCGATGCCGAAGCTTGCTGCCAGGTTGCTTGTGATAAATGTTTTTCCCATGGCAGGCAGCAAGCTGGTAATCATCAGCACTCGGCCCGACTCTGACTCGCTGCTGTTGAGGAAATCGACTTTAGACCTCAGCAGGCGGAACGATTCGGACATTGTGTCGTGGTCGTGTGAGGTGACCACCACATTGCGGTCGTCCTTCTTGTCGCGTGCGGGTATTTCGCACAAGAACGGAGCAGAGGTAATACTCGTTACGTCGTTGTAGTATTTGACCTTGGTGTCGAGGAAGCGGCGTATGAAGAAAACGGCCACAGGGATGAATAGGCCAATAAGCAGACCCATGGTGGTTGTTTGGCTTTCGTTCGGGGCTATGGGGTTACGGTTGATACGAGCCACATCGAGCACCTTGCCGTTGGGTTCGATCGAGGGCTGGCTGATCATCAGCTCTTCGCGTCGGCTGAGCAGATGGATGTAAAGTTCCTCCTTGATTTTCTGCACACGCTCGATGCTTTCGATATACAGCTGTTGGCGGGGTACCTGGTTCATTTTTGTGGAAACGCGCTGCGCCACAATCTGAGCATCGGCAATGCGTTCCTGAAGGACGCCGATATAGCCGTCAAGCAGGCGGTTCATTTGCCGCTTCATCATGTTCAGGTCGGCTTGCTTGGCAATCACCACAGGGCTGTTCGGTGTGTTGTAGTTCTCAAGTTCCAGCACAAGGCCGTTGTATTTGTTGATTAGAGCCATGATGCTGTTGTCGTCCAATCCAATGTCGGGCGGAAGCAGCTGCAGTTCGTTCGATTCGTTGGCGTGAATCAGCATGCGTGCCATGCTGAGCTGTTTCTGCAGGCGTTTGATTTCTTCGGTGGTTTGCAGGCTGGTTTCAAGATAGGTTTGACCGAATGCTCCGATGTCAATCAGTTGGTTCTCCCTCTTGAAGTTGGCCAGCTGGTTCTCCTGCATACCGAGGTCGCTTTGCAGCAGGCCGATACGGTCGTTGATATAGTCGTAAGTATAGGCAATGATGCGTTTCTTGTCGTTGATGGCATCGTTGTTATAGACGCGGATGGCCTCGTTGATGACCTCGGCTGCACGGATCGGCGAGGCATCGTGTAGTGAAATGTTCACAATCGAGTTGAGGTCGTCGTTGCGGGTGACACTCAGCGCATAACGATAGTAGTCGGCCGTGGCGTCAACGCTGTTGTGCGTCACACAAATGGGGTTGGGGTACGATTCCGGAGTGTATCCCCAAGATTTGTTTACCACTATGCGGCCCGAGGGCAGCATTACCGTGTCGCCGAAGTTCACAGTCTGATTTTTGTCTTTCGAATGTTCAATCACAACCGTGTTGGCATCATTGATGCGGATGTTGACAGTTGCATAGTCATCTTCATTGGCATCAAGGAATTCCACGGTGATGGGCGATTCGCCATACAGATCTTTTGTACGGCTAACCAATTGGGTCTTGGTGGTATAGGTTATGTTCAGGTTGAGGTTCTTCACCACCTCGATAAGGGCGTTCTTCGAGGTGAGAATCATCATTTCGTTGTTGATGCTGCTGTTATACAACGATCTGGTGGCGAACATGTTTTTGATTGATGCTTCGCGCAGCGTGTTGTCGCTGTTGCCGCTGCCGGTCGACGAGCCTTTGATGAGCAGGCGCGCATTGCTTTCGTACACGCGGTTCTGGTGCCGCACATAATATCCGGCAATCAGGGCTCCCAATGCTCCGCACAGAATCAGCCAATGCAGATTGCGCAGTACGATGAACAGAATGTCCTTGATGTGTAATTTCGGACCGCTCTTTTCTTCAAGGAACGAAGTATCGTTGTTGTTCGTATTCTCAGCCATTTTCAGTCAGTGTCGTGTTTAATTGTCTTTTTTAACGGTGATAAACAGGGCGATTGAGGTTATCAGCGATGCAACAGAAGTCAGTGTGCCGATCATTCCCCACCAGTAGGAGAATTCCGAACGCAGCGTTCCGCCGTTGGTGGCACTGGTGATGATAAAGTCGTTCTGCTGCATCATGAAGAATGGGTCGTTGAACACTTTCGATGAGCGGGGGTCGAGGTAGCGCATCACCATCTTGCCATTGATTTCGCGCATCACGGCGATGCGGTCGCGGCGTGTGAAGCGGTCGAGGTCGCCCATCATGGCCAGCGCTTCGAGGAAGGTGCACTTCTCGTTGGGCACATTCAGTACGCCGCCGGTACCGTTGCAGAGGTAGAATATCTTGAAGTTGTTGAACCTCACCATGACGAACGGGTCGGTGATGTATCCGCCACGGATGAGGCGATTGGTCAAGGTGTCCTGCAGCTGCAGTCGTGTCATGCCGGCCACATGCAGGTTGCCCAACACCGGGTATTGTATGTTTCCGTTCACATCGACAAGGAAACCCCGCTGCCCGTTGGCGCCAATATTCGTGCCTTGGGCAAGGTTTATGTTGAACGGGGCTGCCAGAGTCGGATTATCCCAACTTACCACCGAAATGGCCAGTTCGTCGTAGGGGGCAATTTTGGCTTCGAATTTGTTCTCGAGCTCAATCTGGCTTCCCTGTGTCATGTCCTGCAAATAGTTGACTTTTCTCGGTGTAATGCAGGAAACTGCTGTCAAAATGATAGCAATTGAAATGGCTGCACGAATGATATTACCCTGTATGTCTTTGACTTTTAACATGTTGAACTGTTTTTTTTGAGTGGTTCTTCAAAATTGCAAATATACAAAAAAAATTTATTCTATATATAAAAAATCCTTAAAATGGCAGAAAAAAAGAAGATTATCCTTTGGGAGAAAGGCAATTACACTCCTTTTGCGATACATCACTTCCACAAAAACCTTATGGCCGGTCGCTGTTCGGTCGTTGCCCAGTCGTTGTTCAGTCAAACACTGAACAACAACCGAACAACGACCGAACAGCGACCGGCCATAAGGCAGGCCTGAAAGGTTATTGTCGATGGTTGGAAAGTTTTTTTTTCAGGAGAAGGGAACGGTCAGGTTAAAATTTTTTTGATTATTTTCTCAGCTG
>Ga0247611_10009006_pt1 | contig 12138 bp, 13 predicted proteins | sample 177DNAGHGhighgp2_FD_192422 | JGI IMG/M metagenome (GOLD analysis project Ga0247611, IMG submission 192422) | Sheep rumen microbial communities from Palmerston North, Manawatu-Wanganui, New Zealand - 1770 DNA GHGhigh gp2 | ecosystem: Host-associated > Mammals > Digestive system > Stomach > Rumen... | reverse complement strand
CTGCCCACAATCAGGAGAAGAATCCTTTATCAGGGAAAATTGCTTCACCATTAAAATTGACAGTTTCTTTTTGATTTCCAGACGGTCTCTCTTGTTTAACTTTATAGTCTTGTATTGCACAGTAAAACTCTTTGTTTTGCTAAATAATAGTTGTATTTTATTTATAAAGAGTGGGCTTCTTTTCTACCCACTGGTTCAGAACGTTAAGAACTGGAAGATTCTGATATTCTCTGAAAGCAAACGTAATATCGTTGCTTACAGTCCTGGAAGTATAGAATCTAGCCTTAACCTGTCCCAAACTTGTAATTTCTGTAGTATTAATTGTATCTGACTATTATTCAAATAATAAGACTATATCATTGCTATAGTCGTTAAACGGACAAAATTATTCCTTTTCCTGCCGCCGTTTCTTGGATCCCTTGCCTCTTCTCCTGGAATTCTTTGGCTTCTCCGACTTCGGAGCAGGAGGATTCTTGGGGATGCTGGTATCAGGACCCTTTACACGAAGGCGCGTTGTAACAGCTTCAATTTCCTTAATGGAATAAACATCAGTTACTTCTGGCCGACCATCATGATACTCAACAGTCTTTGCAAATTCGCCAAGTTCTGCTATACCTCCGTATCCAAGACGCTTCCAGCTCTCAAAAGCAGGAATGTCCATGCATACCTTGGGATTCTTAAGACACTTCTTGATGTTTCTGCGAAGATGCTGACGCAGATGAATCTTCTTCATTCTTCCAATGATCTTTGCCACACTAGTCGACTTTGCTGCCTTTGCCATAAAAGAAAAATTCCTCCATTCTGTTTTTTTTCATAGACAAAAAATCGTCTATGTAGTTGATATTTTTATATCAAAAGGCAGAATATTCATTTTTTTGTCCGCTTGGCCTTTTATAGCCAAATTAATTTTCTATTAAAATACCGCCATCAGTTGTGGCGGCGTAAAAGATTCGCAGGTGGAGCTAAGCCACTTGCAGGACTGTTCCGTCACTTCACCGAATACGCCTTCGGGAAGGTGGAACATAGCATAAAAGTAACCACTCACGTAGGGGTGGTTATGTCTAAAAGATCCACCCAAATGCCGCGTACCCATATCTGGGGTTTCGCGGTTGTTGGAAGTAGCTAAAGTTAAGCGGGTGGAAAGACGGGAAATAATATTTTCAGATGGCATATTTTTCTATTGCTCTCCTTTAGCTGACGCTGATAGTAACGTTGATTCGTTCAATGGCCCTGATGGGGACAATGCTTAGAATCACGTCAAGAGTGCTGGATGTAGCATCGAAAGATACATTTGCATTGAAAGAGGTAATGCAGGAATATCTTTCAGTAGGACCTTCAAGGAACTGAGCCATGAAGGAATTGACGCGGGTCCTAGCCTGGGAAATCCAGTAGCTGGTAGCCCTGCGCTGCAGAATGTCCTTCAGAATCGGCGGCAGGGCCTTCTTCAGATAAAGAACAAATTCAATAAATAAACTAAAAAACTCTAGTTTTTTAGACCATTTCATTTGTATGGCCGTTTATCGCTTTTTATATTCTTGATAAACATATAAAAATGTCTATTAAAAAAGGTAGATTTGTAATAGGAAATTTAAATAATGTGAGGTATTTTTAACTATGAAAAACGAGATTAAACAAAACTTCATCAACGATGAAGAATGTATATTGGAAAACCTGCTTGAATTACTAGTTCTAGCAGGAGGAATAAAGGTCCACATTGAACAAATGTAGACAAATACTGAATATATTTAAAGAATATTAAAAGAGAATCAATTCTAAATTAAATCTTATTGCAAATCTACCTTTTAAAAAAAGCAGTCCCAGAAAGAATGGGAATTATTTTTTGTTTCAGCTGCAAAATTTATTCTTTTTGCAACGTGAGCACGCTTAAGAACACTGTATCTCTTCCAGGTGGTGAACTGCGTGAGGAAGTAAATTCCGTCAGGTTCTTCACATTTGTTATTTATTGTATAAAAATAAAACTAGACCATTTCATTAAATATGGTCGTTTATGGCTTCCGCTTCCGGCCGCCATTTTTTAACAAAATATATTTTGTTTATCCACAATTGAAGTTAATTGTGCAGTTTAGCTCAACATCCATCAGGTCGCCACGAAGAGTGTGGTTGCCCTTGTATGCAAGAACACAAGGTTCTTCAATAGCACCCTTTTCAATTCCAGCAACAGGTTCAGCCAGGAAGTAAACGGCATCACAGTAAAGGTGTCGCTTGATTGCGTGGTATACAGGAGATACCCAGAACTTTCTTCCAGTGTAGGTATCCGTAATTCTACGGAATTGAGTATACAGCATGGAAGTAAATGTATTCCAAGGTACATCATGTAGACGTGCATCAAGATCATCATCGCCATTATTGTGGAATGCACCAGTATCAGCTAGAACCATGCAGTCCTGACGATATGAGGCTAGTTCATTGGCAGCATACTGAACAAATGCTGGGTATCCGCCACAAAGAATATAATCGCAATTCTTTATTACTAAAGTCTGACTATATCTTAATTATAGTCCATAAACAGAAAAAAATATTTTCTCTGATATTGGTTGTCTTAAAGACGTTCCAATAATTTTATCTATATTCATTCAACTCGATCATTTGGGTTGAAAAACAGGGTAGACTGTTTCACGCAGTTCATCAATGCCATTTTCAGTAAGCTGGCCGCCGAATGCACGAGCGACCTTGGCAAGAAGAGTATCAGAAGGCTGAATGTTGTCTGAAGAATTATACTGGCCAGTACCGTCAGTTCCGTTAGAAAGACGAACACCGGTTGTAGAGAGGGCAATGTTCTGAGTTCCAACAGGAGTGTATGTGGAAAGCAGAAGCATTACCTGTAGACGCTTGTCTTCATCATCAACCAGCTGAGTGACACAAGGAAATTCAGCATTAGGTTCATCAGTAACGGGATCCTTGGTTGTGGCAACACATCTAACAAGATTAGAATTGTCGTTAATTACTTCTTCAATGAAGATATAGTTTCCAGTAGTAGGATCAATTACCTGTCCATTAGCACTGTTGTTGCCGTCATCAGGGTATCTTGGAGCAAGACTTACAACCCAGGGGCCTTCAAGAAGCTTCATGTTTCCATTGTCTTGAAGTTCGTAGATGCCGATATTCAATGCCGATAGGTAATCAACTAGTGATTTTCCCCCGGCCCAAACCGTGCGTGCGACTTTCACCGCACACGGCTTTCCATCAATATTTTTTCTCTTATTTTTTTTGCTATCTCAATCAGAGTGCACTCTGGAAGACTATGAAAATATTCATGACATTCATTACATAAAGTAATACAATTATTAACATCTGATGCCAAAATAGGTTCTAATTTTGGAGATATAATGTGATGGCAGTGTAAAATTAAATTTGGTTGTTCTTTTTTACTATTTCCACACCATTGACAAGTATATTCATCAAGATTAAAAACAAGATCCCTAAGTTCTTTTTGTAAGATATTTACGTAAGAACACGGATTCTTCTTTTTAATTTTGTTGTTATCAACAATCGTGGATTTCAAATTATAAACTTCACACGTTTTTTTACATTCATCACAACAATAAAAATTTGACTCACCATACCCAAAATGATTTATCGCATACAACCGATTATTAACTTGTGTGGTCGTTGGATTGAACCAAGATCGACATTTAGAATTAAAACATCGCACTTGAATTAAATTCTGGTTGGTGGGATCAACTCGAATGTTTTCATCAAGTTGATAGTATGGCAATAATTTATCAAGAAATGTTTCAACCGTTGCAGACTTTTGATCATAACTTTGCTTATATGATTTAATTTTATCTTTTCTTTTTTCTGCACTCTTTCTATTTTGTTCTAAAATTTTGTCCTTTTGTTCTTGATAAATTTCTCGTTTTCTCTTATTAATTTTATCTTTATTAGCATTGCGATATTTTCTACGATCTTCTTTATGATCCTGATAGTATTTCTTAAAACAATCTTTACACCTTGATTGTAATCCATCAGATGTTCTGGAATCTTTGAAAAAATTTTCAACGGGTTGTGGTTTATTTGCATGAATACAATTTGGGTTTGAACATACTTTTGTTTTCATTTTTTATCATTAGAGAAGAAATATTGACTAAAGGGCGTTCCTCCTTCTCTCATTACAAGAGACGTCATAGGTATTCCCTTCTCTTAAGACAAGTCAGTAGACTTGTCGTCCCACGTTCCGTTATTTCTATCCGCATACTATACTTAGGTGTTTTCTTTAAATAATAAACAATTAGGTGCATGGTCTCATCCTATTCACAAAATCAACCACATATTTATTATTCGTCATAGAAAATTTCTGTTCGTCACCATATACAGTTTTTTAGGACACCCGCCTCATTATTAGAGACGACCTCTGCGAGCTTCATACAGTCTTAATTAACTGCATGTCGCGGGATTAGTGATCTGGTTACCCAGATTCGAAATAACAGTTCTCTAGTCTATTATTATAGACTATGCTACAGCTTTGTATTCTTTGACTGTAGAACGTGTCGCACTGAATAGATATTTATACCTGGGTTGATCATTCTCGTCCAGATAATACTTTTCAAGATCTGTATTTCTTGTGCCGCGGATGCAGATTCTATTGTAGAACTTGCCAGCTCCGACAGCATAGAAGTAGTATACTACATCTCCACCATCAATGAAAGCCTTCTCGCTGTTTACGTCAGCGAGAGAAGAAATCTCATATGGGGCATTGCTGATGTAGGCTACGCCGTCACTTGAGCTTCCTTCATATTCCCTGTCGAGATAAAGAATTGTAGCTCCAGTTTCTTCATTCTGCTCCATGTTTACAATTTGAGCAGCAACAGAAGAATTATCGCCTTCAGCGTAGATCCAGCAGCCAATCTGAACTTTGTTTACTTCCTTTTCAAAGTCGGTAGAATCGCCATAGATTTCAGATCCATGAACTGCACTGGTGGAATCCAGAGCATACATTTCTACCTTTCTAGCCTTGTCGAGATCTTCCTCGGTGACATCATTCTTGTTTGTAAAAACGAAACGAGCAGTAACTTTTTCACTGCCGCCGGATTTCTTAATTACTGCGTTAGCCCAGTATGCGTCGTCAGGAACAACGCGCACGACTAGACCATTGCTTGTATACTGCAGAGCAGCATCCATTTGATAATGAGTCTGGGAGGTACGAAGGAAGTTTGGTGTTCCAAACACATCGTGGAATTGGGCTTGAGATCTTACCTTAACAATCTGATTGCTTGGTCCACGGTCGCATAGGATAACGCTGTATACAGATCGGCCAGTTTCAATTGTTTCAGCAGCATACGACTTGTCTTCGATGTCGACGTAGACTGCTGGTTCGCGCCTATCTAAATAAGCCATTTATCAGACCTCCAAAAGAATTACGCATAAGTAAAAATCTTTTGCAAGTGAATTTATTTAAATTTCCGGCCGCCGGTTTTTGAACGCCCAAAAACCCGGCCGCAGGATTTAGCAAAGAATAAACCAGTCAATAGTAATTGTTGATTCAAGTTCCTTGTATTTGGGTGGGAAGCATACGTGAGCAAACATTCTTGCCGTATTCCCATACGTATAATACAGTCCCGCTTCGGAAATCGGAACATATCCGGTAACTTGAAGAGCGGGAGGTTCAGTTGAATCAATTACGCATTCGCATTTTACTTTTGTCTTGTATTCACAAGATTCGCCAGTTTCCTCATAGTCTTCAGAAACAAGCGTAAAACTGCTAATTGGTTTCAGTGCACCATAAGAAGTATATAGCTCCTTGAGGTCATCCCTAAGTGCACTGTTATCATAGATGATGGGTTCATTTAGACCACCACCAAGACCAATTGGTTTATACATGCTAATGTCGCAGATATGAGGCCCAAGAAGATCAACAGAATCGCCGCTTACAGTAGCGCCGCCAGCTCCGACGCCAAAGTGGGAGATTGTGAATGGGCGGTAGTCGACGGCTGTTTCATCGGAACCGTCGGCAATCCCAAAAATCTTCTGGGCGACAAAGTAGCGTCCTTGGGCAACAACCATGTTTGGCCCTTCAAAGAACAACTTCCTGGTAAGGTCACCTTTGTTTTGCATGTATGCCCTTACCCAGCCAAGTGGGCCAGCCTTGGACTTCTGCCTTGATGCATTTTTCAGCTGGTCGAAAATCTTATATTCATCAGAAAAAAACAACTTCTGATCTTTCGGCATTTTTCTACTCCGCATTTAGTTGATGCTAAATTCGTCGTTCAAAGTAATTCTAGAATTTTGCAAATGTGAAAATTTTTCTAAATGTTTTGAATTAATGTTCAATGCTGTGTCTTTCAGCTTATATGAGAATGACTTTTCATCAGACATGTACGGAGTGTCCGAGAAAGTCTTCAGCACGTTCGAAATAGCCTGGCTGCGGACAGCATGATTTGTATGCATGTCTACAGATATGTCAGGTTCTTTCGGATCCCTAAGATTTAATTCATCTTTCTTTTCATTGCAGCTGTTGAACAGGAAATCCATTTTCCCAGTCATCGGCAGAACCGATGAAATGGATTCCAGAATGCGCTGCTTTGGATCGTCATGAACCAGCAAGCCTTCATCGTGCTTGTTTTCTATTTTTGATAAAACACTGTCAATAAAACTTATAACCGTTTCATTTTCCTCTGGTTTGAAAACAAACCCAGCTTGATCCACCATCGTCAATGCAGATGCAGCGGTGCTTAAAAACGACCAAAATATTTTATCTTTCGACATGGTGTCAAGAGAATATCTCCATCTGCAATTTACAATTGGTGCATCAATCAAGCTTAGCGAATCGCCATCTTTTTTTGGTACAAATGAAAAGATTGCTTCATCAGACATGTGCAGCAGGTCTGCAAGAGCAAGATTAAAAATTGTCGACTGCTTATCATCAAATAGAAGAGCATTGAACTTGTTGTTAATCTCAATCTTGTTGTGAGCCAAATCAAGAAGCTCCGTGTGAAACGGTTTTAAATTATATACAATTTTATAAGAATCTGTCACCTTTATGTTTGTAGTGACTTGGGTTATAAACTGCAGTAAAACAGGAATATATTTATGAATAATTGGCCGGTCTGCATACTGATCAAACGACAGAACCATGGAGGCGTAAATTTCATCAAGAAGGAATCTGATATCCTGCTCCTGATTTTCCGCATCAGCAAGACGATGCTCAATATATTCCCAGAATTCAGCATCGATTTTTCTGAGAGTTTCACTCATTCCATGTACTGTCGGTTTTTCAGCTTCATAAATTCTAGTAAACCGGTCAGTAATGTATTCATTATAAAAGTCAATTAGATCTTTTCTAGTTTTGATATTGTCGTATGCATTTTGAATTTCTGTAATGCTCTCAATTGTGTAGTCTGTTACCTTGTTTGTTCCCATTACAATATGTACAGCAAGAGAAACACCTTCAAGAGTTACATTGTAGTATTTTGCAAGAAGATAATACCAAAGAAAAATTGCAGTATTGTAAGTAATTGTTGTTGTCCCATCGGATCCGGTCAAGTATACCGGGAATTCCTGATCCCCAATCTCTTGCATCAAAATTGTAAAAATTAATGTATTGAAATATGATGCATCAATCGACTGGGTATAGTCCATTAAAATGATGTTGGACTTTGTCGGGAGAACAATCTGATCGTTTTGTTTTAATTCTTCAAGTTGTGATTCAGGAACAAGAAGAGTCGGTATTTTGTTGTATGCAGCTTGATAGCTGAAAACTTCTTTAAGCTGCTTCGTCTTTGGGTGAATATATATTGGTCTCGGTCGCAGAATCCAGGCTCCAGGAATCTTTCCTTCAGTGATGGTTCTCACATCCAGCGAGGTAGTTCCGCACGATGCGTCGTCTATGACTGGTCCGTGTTCAGACGCCTGTATCTGCAGCATATCTGTGCCGTTTATATTGACATAAAATTCATCCGTCATATTCAACTCAGAAATTATTTTCTGAGTTATGTCTGACGAAGAAGAGTCGTCGTCATATGGTATTTCAATGCCTGTTCTTCCTTCTATTGAAGGTTCTTCACTTGTTCCATTATAGTTGAACCATATGTAGTAGCTTGTCTCTGTTGAAGAAATCAGGAAATATGATCCGGGTCGAATGTTTGACTTGTCGACTACAACCAGAAATTCTGCAACAGGATTTATAAACGACTTGTCATAATCGATATACAGTTCGTAATATGAAATCACGTCGTTGAAAGCGCCGCCGATTGATCTGATGAACTTTACAGTTCCCTTGTATCTTTCAAAATCGGAAAACGACTTCAATATAATGTATTTGCTTATGGTTGTAATTGATCTTACAACATTTTCCGGAAGACCAATGCTGATCAGAAGGAGATCGACAACGTCGCTTCGGATTGTCTGTTTTTCAAAAAGATCTTTGAAAATTTCCGGCTGAACGTTATATATTAAATCTACATAGTATTTAATTATAAAGGAAACTATTGCCTTGTATGCTGGTTCATCTTTGAATGGAGTATATGGCTTTATATATGATTCAAAATATTCCAGAATATTTTCATATGTAGTTTCCTTCTGTGTAGAAACATCGTATCTATTTATAAGATCGACATTTGTTTCACTGCTAGCATCCGACATTGTAGTTCGAATCCTCCGGTTCCGTGGCGTTGCATCCTTCCTGATAGACCTTTAGTTTGGTCTTTTTCTTTTTATCATGATAATCTGCAGCTTGATTTATATACTTGTCTGCAGAATCGGCGGCAGTGAGAAGAGACATATATAAATATAAAAACTTGTCCAATTCAGACTGCTTTTTTGAGCACGGACAAGATTTAGGCAAAATGTACTGTCTTTCGGTGTTTTTGGAATAGTCTATTAGATTAAATTTCCTTCCGGCCGCCGATTTCACCAAGTCCCCGATGCTTTCATGCTTGAACTCGTAATGGTCCCAGTATCCATACGGAGACCGAACTTTTTCGAACAGCCGGTAATATTTGTTGTTGAATTTACCTTTTACAAAATACATCAGTTCGTTCATCTCGCATACTACCTCGCCGCCAATTCCATAAAAATCATGCTGTGGTAGATAGTATTGATTTACTTCTTCGAGGACTGTTTCCAAGGATTTCATCTGCTGAATATATTCCTTGTATCTTGAGTACTCGACGTTTCTTTCAATAGCAAGATCATAGACGTAATGCTTATTCTTCAGCAATTGTGAAAGATTGTCAAATTTTATAGGAGCAGTTTCAAGATCCACTTCATAAAACTTAAGAGGAACAGTTGAATAATTTGAATTCAGCTGCATTCTGATGTTGACTACTCTCAAAACCTCTTCTGATTCAGCTGGCTTGTAGAAAGTTACAATGTCACCAATTCTAGGATTGTCTATAGTATACAGCTGCATTGTCGTTGCACTCATAATTGTGTGGCCCTTCAAATCAATCGCATTTTCAGGACTGTTTTGAATTGCCGAAACAATCTGCATTGGAGTCAGCTCATACACATCCCACACGTTTTGAGTCTTTATGTAGTCGTCATACGTCTCAAGCGTTATATCTTTTCTTGGAGACTCCTTCATTGCAAGATTATAGTATCTTACAAAATTTGCAGTTCTTTTTACATTACTGTAGAAGTTAACAAGTCTATACAATTCGCTGTTGTATTCTTGTATAAGGCGCGGTTCATCGAGAACTGTGTACATGTCTTTTTTTTGAATTTTTAGGATTTTTATATAGAAATTTAAAAACTGCTATGGAAAAGAACAACGAAATCGATGAAAATGATTTATTTGATCTTCTCCGAATTAGCGACCCAGAAATTTTTTCAATGAAATTTTAACAAAAAATAAATAATAGGGGCAATAGCCCCTATATTTTTTTTATTCATTTAATAATGAATCAACGGAAATATTTATGTTGTTTTCACCTGGAATAGATATTGATATAACACACATTAGAGATGTATTCATCGATGAAAGCATCGGTGTTATCGAAATGTTGTTTACCTTTATCGGTATTCCAAGATCTGAAGACAAAGCATTTACGACTCCGTTGATTTCGTCGGCAACAAGAAGCCTTCTAAGTTGAGTATCCTTCGTCTGCAGATGGTATTTTAGTTTGCATCCAAAAGACGGATCAAATGGATAGCTTCCAGGAACCGTCTGAAAATAGTTACGAAGATATTCGACAACGGTCTTTTTTGTTGACTGCAAAACTTCAAGATCACTATATTTTGAAATATTTGGAGCCAAGTCGTAAGCAACCCGGTAAGCGACCGGAACTTCCTTCTTGACATACTCTCTAATAAGCTCCTGAATCTTTGGCGGGAGCTCATTCATATAATAGAAATCACCAGCGGATCTTATCGAAATTGGAATTTTTTCCTGAATTTCTCTAGGAAGCTTCGGAATCTCAATTCTAAGGGAAGAAGCCATAAAATAAACCTCTATGACTTTTCAAGATCAAGCAGATATGAATCAACAAGTTCTTCAAATGATTCTGCGAAAATGTCTTCTCTTAACTGCTTGAAATGATTTATGTTCCCCTGCTGAGGATTCTGCCGCCAGTTTTCCAATGTTGAAATTCTTCCAGAACCGCGGCCGATCTTTACTTCTTTCGGTTTCTCTTCCTTTTTTGGTTCCAGGTCTACCGGTTCAACTTTATAGTATTTAAACTTCTTTCCTATTCTGGAAGCTTCATCTTTGTATTTTTCGGGGTAGTTTATGCTAAGCAATATTTTTCCCCTTGTTATCTAGATTTAGATTGATTTATAATCGTCTGGGATTCCCTTCGCTGCTTATCTGCAGCCTTCTTCTTTTCATTTAACTGATATTCAATATAGTCTTGGAAAAGAGGAAGGGGAAGATCCAAAACATTTTCAAAAGTGAAAGCATGATGGTTCAATTCATTGATACCATACATGCTTTCTATAAAACTTTTATAAGCCTTTTCTACTCTACCATCAACTAGGTAATTGCTTGCGAAAAAACTGGTACTCGAAATCAATGGTTGTCTTGATTTCTTCTCCACAAACAGGACATTTGTTCAAAGTATAGAAACTAATATTGTACTTGTTGAATTTCTCGGCGTACTGCTTGAAAAATTCAGTGGCAGTATCAATATTGAGACAGTCCCTGATTGAAGACAGAATCTGAGATGTCGAACTGGAGGTGATTTTTTCCTCTGGTTTGTCCTTCTTGTAGACAGACATGCGCTTTGTATACAGGGTCATCAGTTGCTCAGTGTTGAATTCAGACCTGATTGTTTCTAGGTTGTTCTGAATTTCATTCGTAGGAACAAGTCCAAGAAGTCTATTAAAATCTGCCATGGAAGGAATACACACTGCAAATTCCAGCATATATTCATTATTAAGGGGGAGTTCAATTGTTTCGGTATACTTATTGAACGGAGGCTTATCCTCCTCCCACAGAACCATCGAATCTTCGTGCATTGTGTCGTCCACGACAACTTCAGCTTCAAACTCATTTCCACAGCCGCATTTTATTGTCTGAGTTCCAAGAGTTCCATAAGTAACATTGTAAATTCCCCAAATCAGGACAAGCTTGTCAAAGTAGGAGATGGTATTGTAAAACTCCTGTTCTTTGAGTCTTGTATAGTGGCCGCCAGATTTCTCGTCTTCTTCTTGAGACTTGAACTTCTTTTTGCGACCCCTCATGGGAGGCATCTGAACGCCATCCTTAGACTCGGACTGTTCAACTTGCACATCGTTATTTGGAACCCAGAATTCGGTGTGCTGCCAGAGCAAATACATAAGTTCTTTGTCTAATTTAACAGGGGAAATTAATGCAGTTTTAAGAATAAGATCATCGCCGACAGAAAGAGGAGAAACAACGACTTCCCTTCTGGCGATGGGGAGTACAATTTCTTTTCTACGAATTCTGTTGATCTGCTTTAACGCATGATACAATTCAACAGCCATTTGTTCACCTTTTTAAGTTTTTTAAGATATAATATTTTTTATTTAATTCCGCATACCACTACTTAATCCAAAATCACGTTCATTAAAAGGTTGGTGATATCTTCCGTTATGTGATCCACCAGTGGAAACATTTGTTGCATATGGAGCAGATTGCGTCGAAGTTACCTCATCTGCAGGCAACATGGAACCAAAAAGATACGATCGTCCACCACGATATGAATAACCCTGATGCACATC